>OGCQ01001140.1_pt1 | contig 35319 bp, 34 predicted proteins | sample 1570161 | NCBI WGS metagenome assembly OGCQ01 (sample SAMEA4384402, study PRJEB24528) | human gut metagenome | reverse complement strand
GCGGCGTTTGGCAGGCGCAAGCGCCTGCCAAACGCCGCCCATAGCGCGCCCGAACGCTAAGGCTGCGTCTCATTTGCGAAGCAAATGAGACGCAGCCCCCCGCCCCCCACCCCCGCCGCCCCCGCGACGTCGGCGGCCGCAGGCCGCCTGGCCGAGCCTGCGGCTCGGCCTACGGCTGGCGCAAGCCAGCCGGACGTCGCGGGGGCGTGGGGATGATGGGCGGGGGCAAAATAATCTAAAATAATAAATTATATATTAAAGGAGAAAGCCATTATGAACGAATGCTTATTCTGTAAGATTATAAAGGGCGAGATACCTTCTAAAAAGGTGTTTGAAAATGAGAGCGTATATGCGTTTGAGGATATTGCTCCCGCGGCGCCTGTGCATGTTTTGGTCATACCTAAAAAGCATATAAGCTCAGCCGCCGCTTTGTCGCCTGAGGACGCCGACCTGCTTTGGAAGCTGTTCAGCGCGGTAAACGAGGTTGCCCGGATTAAAGGAATTGATAAAAGCGGCTATAGGGTAGTTACAAATGTGGGCAAGGACGCCGGACAAAGCGTATTTCATATGCATCTGCATGTTTTAGGCGGAAAGGCCTTTGGAGCTAGCTTCGGCTGAGCGGTCAAATGCTGTTATTATTAGTATTATCGGCTTTAATTCTATTATGTGCGGCAGGCTATAGACCAGCTGTGCGCCGTTATGAGCTTAAAAGCCCAAAAATAAGGCGGCCGGTGCGCTTGGCGCTTATATCTGATTTGCATAGCTGCCGTTACGGACGGAACCAGTCCAGGCTTATTAGGCTAATAGAAGCGCAGAATGCCGACGCGGTATTTTTGGCCGGAGACATAGTGGACGACAAACTGCCCGAGTACCGCGCTTATGCTCTTTGCCGCGAGCTGGCCTTAAAATATCCCTGTTTTTACGTCGCGGGGAATCATGAATTCCGCACAGGCCGCGCAGATGAAATAAAGCTCCGTTTAAAGGATATGGGTATAACGGTACTTCAGGGAGGCTGCGCGAGGGTATGCGTACAGGGACAGCAGCTCTTAATATTCGGTCTAGACGACCCTGAATTTGGGGAACGGGCATTTCAAGCGCAGCTTTGCGGCGTTCAGGGAGGAACAGAATACAGTATTTTAATCTCACATAGGCCGGAATATATAGAAAGCTATCTTGAACATAATTTGGATTTGGTGCTTTCGGGGCATGCGCACGGCGGACAATGGCGGCTGCCGGGGCTTATAAACGGCCTTTATGCGCCCAATCAGGGATTTTTGCCTAAGTATGCCGGCGGTTTGTATAAATTTGGAAAGAGCTATTTTGTTGTAAGCAGAGGGCTGGCCAGGGAAACTACGCCTGTTCCAAGAATATTTAACAGACCGGAAATTCCAGTTATTGATTTAGTGCCCAAGCATTATCAGAATGGCTGATTTTAAAAGAGCGCTTTAGCCCGTCCTGCAAAAAGGCGGCGCGGCGCCCTGCCGTTCAAGCCTAAAAGGCTTGAACGGCAGGGCATGAGGGCAGCAAAAAACCGGCGTTTGGCAGGCGCATGCGCCTGCCGGGCAGGGCAAAATGCCCTGCCCGCGGCCATAAAGGCCGCAAACGCCGGTTTTTTGCTGCCCTCGCTGGGGCGGAATCCTTTTTAAGGATTCCGCCCCAGGCCGCGCCGCCTTTTGCAGGACGGGCTAAAGCGCTCATATAATAATACGATTCAAAACGGCATTATTTTTGCCGGCTGTTATCCTCGTCATCCGTGCTGTCCTTGCCCGAAGGCTTTAAAACATATGCCAGATAAGCTATTCCTACGCAAAAGCACAGCGCAATAAACATTAAAAGATATTTCATATTGAAGCTCCTTCGTGTTCAATTATAAATTGGAGGACCTTTATCCCCTCTTCAAGCCTTTCGGGAGAGTTTTCCAGAATGACTGCTCCCGAAAAATCTGCTTGAGCTATCTTATTCAGTTCAGCGGACCAATCGGCAGGAAAATCTCGCGCTCCGCCCAAAGGCAGATGCAAGTCGTTAAGGCAGTCGTTTTCATGCAGGTGAAAGCTGCCAATATTTTCAATCGCAGGCATTTCACCGCCTAAAGAATCTATCATTCCGTGTCCGTAGTCGTAGCAGAATTTTAGCAGCGGACTGTCCGCCATATCGGCTATGGCGTCAAAATCCTCCCTGCGCGAGGGCAGTCTCAGCAATTCGCTCCTAAAAGGAGCGGGATAAATGTTTTCAAGGTGTACTGAAAGATTATAGCCTTGGGCGTATTCCATAAGTTCGTCTAAGGCCTGCGCCAGCGCCGCTAAGGCCTTACGCCTCAGAAGCTGGGGATTGCCCCGCCCCTGGATGCTTCCGCCGTGAAAAACTGCAAACTGCCCGCCTATGTCGTAGCAGGTTCTAAGCGCCTCCTGCGCCAAAAAAAGATTGGCCTGGGCCAAGGCAGGAATACCCTCGCAGAGATTAATATGCGGATATGCGTGTACGCTGAGGCTATAGCCTGACTGCGCCGCCGCTTCGGCCGCCCGCTTAAGCCTGGAAAGCCTTCTTGGCTCGGCAGGCTCTCCGGGCAGCTTAATCTGAACATGCTTTATAAACGGGTATTTTTTTATTATTTTCAGGACTTCCTCCATGCTTTGGGCGTCGACTGAAACTCCCCATGCCAATTCATATATGCGCATTTTATTTTATACGCTCCTTGCCCATAAAGAGCAGGCCTATGGTGCCCGGTCCGCAGTGAGTGCCTATTACGGGGCCTACATAGTTGAGCCATATATCTTTGGGAGTACACATCTCCTTTATAAGGTCCACAAGATACTGCCCGTCCTCCTCCGAGTCGCCGTGCAGCACAACCACAAGCTGCTCCTCGGGCTTTTCGACGTATTCCTTAAATTTTTCAGCGAGCGCTTTTAATGATTTTTTACGTCCCTTTGCCTTTTCAAAAACCACTAGCTTGCCTTCGCTGTTTACCGTTATAATGGGCTTTATATCAAGCATTGTGCCCATAAAGGCTGCTGCGCCTGAAAGCCGTCCGCCTCTTTTAAGGTGGTTAAGGTCGTTGACGGTAAACCAATGATGTACCCTCTGGCGGTTATCCTCCACCCATTTAATTATTTCGTCCTGGCTGGCGCCATCTTTCCAGAGCCTGGCAGCGTAATAGACAAGCAGTCCCGCGCCCATGGAAATTCCCAGAGTATTGACTACTTTAAAGGAGCGCTCGGGATATTTTTCAAGCAATTGGAGCCGCGCCTGCTCAAGGCTCTCGTGGGTGCCCGAAAGAGCGGAGGAAAAGCTTATCATAAGTATATCCGTGCCGCTCTTTAGGGTAGGTTCGTATATTTCAAGATAATTTTCCACGTTAAGCGCCGCCGTGGTAGGCATGGCGCCCTCTCGTTCGCGCTGGAAAAAGTGCTTAAAGTCCGTATTCTTGCCTAAATCATAGTAGTATTCCTTATCGTCCAGCACATAGGGCATGCTTACTACCTTAATCCCGTTTTCTTCAGCGAACCAGTATGGTATCTCCGAATTGGAATCACAAAAAAGCTGATACATTTTACTCCTCCTTAAAGGCTAAAAATAAAAAATATAAGTACTGGACCGTGTATTATGAAAATGCAGTCCACATTATATTATATAGCCTGAAGGCGTATAAAACAAGTAAAAATTAAAAATGTATATAACTTTAAGATAAAATTGATGAAACACCTGATTATTTTTCGGTAAGCCTTTCTAAAAAAGAACAGATATCCTGCGTTGAACTGCGGTTTATAATTTGCTTTTGGCAGCTTATCATTTTTTCGGCTGTTTCCCTGTCGCTTATCTTTATAAGAGCCTGAATAAGCTGATTAGCCTGCTTGCCGCCGTCCAGGCTCATATTGTGCCGGGAGAAAAATTGCAGGTTTATGCTTTCGCAGCCAGGTATAGGGGAGACGTGGATAATTGGTACGCCTGAAACCGCGGCTTCGGTTGAGGAAAGGCCGCCCGGCTTTGTTATAAATACCTCGCATGCTTTTAGGTACCAGGCCATATGAGAGGTATGTTTTATAGGCATTATTTGAATATCCGAGGCATAGCTTTCATTTAGCTGCTGGTAGAGCTTATTATTGCTGCCGCAGATTACTATAAGAGTGTACTGCGGAGCCTCTTTTAATTTTTCGCCTAGCAGGTTTACGGTTTGAACCATGCTGCCGGCGCCCATGCTGCCTCCCGAAAGAAGTATATACTTCCGTTCAGGCTCAAGCTTTAAAAGCGCTTTAGCTTCCGCTTTGGATATATCCTGGGTAAAGGCGCGGCTTACGGGTATGCCCAAGGGAAGCAGCTTTTCTTCAGGTATGCCTCTGCGCGTAAAGTCCTCTTTAAGCAGGGAAGAGGGTATAACGTAATAATCGCAGTCGGTTTCCTCCGTAAAGGGAATACAGGAATAATCGGTGGCGATAAATACGGTTTTAGGCACGCGCTTGGCGCGGCGTTTTAAAAATGTCAGGATTTCAGCGGGAAACAGATGGGGCATTATAGCTACGTCATAGTTATTTGATGATAAATATTCTTCCATACGCTGCGCCATAAGACCATTGGCCCAGTATATAGGAGAGAGGCCGGGCAGCTGGCGAACCGCTTCGCCCAGCGAATACATAAGTCCAAAAGCGCGCGGGGCGTCGGTGGCCAGCTTTATATATGCTCCGTCCACTCTTTTGGGCAGCTTCTCGCCGGCTAGGTTATATGGATTTATCATTACGGCATTATGGCCGCGAAGGGTTAATTCCTCTTTAATAGCTTTGCCGGCGGCATTATGACCGCCGCCCGTTCCGCAGGATAATATTAACGCTTCCATAGGACATTCACCTTAAATTTTTCTTTTTCTTCATTGCTCAGGAGCAGCCGGAGACAGACGATAACTGTGATTATGGCAAAGCCCCAGCAAATATATTTATTAGATATCAGCAGAAACATAAGGATGGCCGAGAGAGCGTAGGTTAAGAAGGTGCGGTGATAATGCGGATATATTTTCAGCACCAGGGAAAAGAAAAGGAATGTGAAGGCCAGTATGCTTACGGGAATGACGGCGGGCAGCAGGCCCAGCAGGCACCCAAAGGAAACGGCTATGCATTTTCCTCCGTGAAAGCGGTAAAACGCGGGGAATGCGTGGCCTAATACAGGAGCGGCTAAAACAAAGGCAATGCCCCAATCATTAAAAAGGGAAAAATCCTTTCTTAAATAGAGAAATACGGGAAGAAAGCCTTTAAGCAGTTCAAAAAGAAGGGTCAGCAAACCGCAGAAAAAACCGCCGTACATAAAAGCGTTTGCTGTGCCGGGGTTGCCGTCACGGCTTTGACCGATGATATCCTTTTTGAAAACTGCACCGAACACCCGAGCGAATAGAATACTGCCCGATATATAGCCCGCAGCCGAATATATAAGCGCTCTCACTAATAAGCTCCTCTTATGATTTTGCCTGCCGCTCCTGAGGCGAACCTGCGCCTGGAGCGTTGGATTGCATTTTTCGATATTTTTTCTTATAACAACTTATAGCTTATAGTAAAAACTTTAAACTGTCAAGAGAGGTTAGCATTTAAGGCGTTTGCCGGGCTGCTGCCCGGCAAACGCCTGCCCGCCCCCCACCCCCCGCCTTAGTTTGGCTTGTATTATAGTTTTTTCTGCAATCCCGCCCGCCTTGTTCGAGCGTACAGTTTGGTTAGCCATATGTGCCTGCGGCGCATATAACGGGCTGTCGCCCGAAAGGAAGCGGCGTTCCGGAAACTGCCGCTGCGTTAAACGCAATATGCTTGGATTATGCTTGAGCCCCTTTTCAGGGTGGGGGCGGCTGAGGCCGCCAATATAAAAGCAGGCCCTGGAAAACGCCGTTTATATATGTAATTGCCTTTAATAAATATAAGAATTTATATAGCTAAAGGCTGTAGGGCCTGCGAGGGGCGCAGCCCCTCTCCTTAAAAGGGCGGGGAAAAGGGGCGTTTAATTTATACGCACAGCTTCTAAAAAGAATAAATACTGCCTTAATTTCAATAGGGGTATTGACTTTAAGGTGCTGGCCGTGCTAGAATGCCAGCAAAAAATAATGGAGGTGTTTAATATGCCCTCATTTGAATTGGGGGTCCAGCCGCTCGAGCCGGTTAAGGATACCCGTATATGTGTTTATCAGCATACTCATGCTCATGTCTCAGAACTCTTTCCTAAAATATGCATGCTTACCTACGATTTTCAGGAGTATCGCTATTCGGAACTAATATTGCTTCTTAAAATAATAATAGGCTTGGGAGAAAACCCCGTCTGGCTCGGTCCCGAGGCTGCTGCCGGTTACAGCGCTGAAAATATCCCCGGCGGATTGGCTGCCAAAGGAATTTTTAATGAAATTCCCATTTATATTGAGGTATATCCCACGCTGTGCGAAAGAGAAAAGAATAAGCGCCGCGGAGGCATTTTTGTGCATATAAAGGCTGGCGCGCCGGTGTGGCTGAAATGCTGTACCGGTTCTTTGGTCTCGCTGATGGGATATCCGCCTGACGGGGAAGAGCAGACTCTGGATATGACGGGCGGAAGCGCTCAGTTGGATAAGGACGTCTTGCTTTTCTATAACCAGGCGCAGCGGCTGCATATCTGCCTGAAGGCTAATTCATCCTTTGAGGCTAAGGAAGCGGATAAAGCCTCGCCAGGCCTTTACGGCAAGGCTCGCTTTGACGGAGGCGAGGTATGGCTGAACGCCTGCTTTTCATCTGAAAAGGAAGAAGCGCTTGCCCTGGCGATGGAGGAGATTCCCTCCGGCATAGAGAAAGTGCGCGGCTATTATAAGAATATGTTGGATAATTGGTATATACATACTCCCGACGCAAATTTGGACGAAGCGTTTGCGCATGCAAGACTGAACGTAGAATACGCATGGTTCAGGCCGTTCGGCTGGGTGGAAGCGCTGCACCATTGGATAAGCATGTGGCATATGGAGCATACGGCCGCGGAGGAATGGGCGGGCAACGCTCAGCGCTCCCGTGAAATTTTTACTGCTCAGCTTGAAAGGCTGCTGGATGGCGAACGCGTACCCGAATTGTCTGCCCCTGGCTTTGCCCGCAGAGAATGGGGCGGGGATAATCCGTATTTTTTCCGGGGCGTAGAGCATTATCTGAAAATGACCGGCGATATTGAATTTGCGCGTATGGCTGAGCCGTATATGCGTAAAATTTTAAGCCAAACCTTCAGGGAATACGACCCGCTGAAAACAGGCGTAATGGGCTTCGGCACCCAGCTGGGCAACCAGGAGGACTTTTTAGCCACTCACGGCCCAGGCAGCGGCTCAGGCTGCGAGGGCGCGCATATGCTTAAGATTATGGCTATGCTTGAAAGGCTGCTGGATAATAAAAACGAGGCCGAGAAATACGAATTATATTCTAAGGCCGTGGAAGAAAAGGTGCGCGCGGATTTTTGGCTTAAGGACGCAGGCCGGTTCGCCTGGTATAGGGACGCCCTGGGCCAGCTTAGGCTGGAAGCGCCCTATCACAGCGTATGCTACCCTATATTGTATGATATGCTGCCCGACAGGGAAAAGGTGAGCAGCATAGACCATTTAATGCATCGTTTAAGCGGCCCCTCGGGCGAAATGTATATTTCCAACCTTTTTGGCGGGCACTGCTATTACGCCGTGAGCACCTGGGGTATGCAGTGCGGCGGGAATATGCAGTATTTTGCCGCCGCGTCCTATGCGCGCCTGGGCATGAATAATCAGGCTGTACGGCCTCTGAAATTTATTGCGGATATAGTATGCTCACGGCATAGAGGCGCGTTCCCTGAAACCGCCAACGACGCGCATAAGGCGTATTTCAGTCCTGCAGCCTGTATGTATTCCCAGGGCGTAATAGAAGGGATTTTTGGGCTGGACAGGGACGCCGCGGCAGATAAAACGGTGATTTCTCCCTGCTTCCCAGATAGCTGGGACAGGGCGGAAATTAAAATTCCGGGCGCGCATATAAAATATACCAGGCAGAATGAACGGCATCTGTTTTCTATTTGCCTGGAGGATAAAACAGATAAGCGCCTGCTGTGGCGACTGAAACCCTATTCTAAGATAAGCGCCGTGGTTAATAATAAAGCCGCGGAGGTTCAAACCCGACCCCGCTGCGGCTGGTTTGAGGCTGAGCTTGAATTGGGCCGGGAAGAGAGCTTTGAATTGGAAATTATATATACCCCAATAGCGCTGCGCCTGGAGAAACCGGGCTGCGCCTCGGAGGGAGGAGAATATGTTCTGCGCGCCGAGGGCGTTTCTTTAGAGGGTGTGCACGACCCGGCCGGTGTATTTAAAAGCGTTTATATATCGGACGACGGAATGCGCGCGCGGCTGAGCGGGAATTTGCTGGAGAAATACCGGCCCTATGGCTGGTTCGGCCTTATTAATTTTGCCCGCCGCACGTTTTATTTGAGCCTCAGGGCGGGCGAGGTACAGTTTGAATATCCTGTGCACCTGACTGTGCTGCCTCAATATGTATTGCACGCCCGGCCGCTTTGCGGCGCGCCGGCAGTAACTTACGAGGAATTCATAGCTCCTGCTTCCGAAGCGTCCCGCAGCGGGAACCCTTCAAAAAAGAGGAAAATTCTGGAACTGGAATTAATAGATTATACCCGCCGTGAAAACACGCCCGCTGAAAAGGAGATAGCCCTGCTGCTGGCCGGAGAGGCAATTAAGGCCAGGGCGGTTATCAGTCCGTTTAAGGCTAATAGCCTTTCCTTTGAAATGAGCAGGGCCCAGCTTGAAAGACTAACTCCAGGCCGGAATAAGGGCGCGCTTCTAATAGACGGCCGCAGGGAGGAATTTTTTGTGGAATACCGGCCGGCGGAAAACGTTGCCTTCAGCATACCATTGCCCGAAAAATATCTTAAGCCTGCGCTTTATTGGAATGAAATAGGCAGGAACACCGCGCCCGGCTCTACTATATACTGCGCGACCCCTGAAAATATCCTTCAGGACGTCTTTGATAAATACGAGGTTTTGGAGAATATGCCGGGAGTACCCTTTAAAATAAATAAAAAGGGCTTTCTGCCCGTTTCTTCCAGGCATGAAAGGCATGTCTGCATCAGTCTTAAGGGGGTTGAGGCTAAAAAGCTGTATGTGCTTGTCAGCGCTTTTATAACCAATCAGCACGCTTTCAGCCAGCCGTTTTATATGGAACTGGAGGCTGAGAGCCAGGGAGAATATTTCCCTGCGGTACGCCGGGCGCATCTGAGCTTTCCGGGCTGCCTGGATATAGGGCTTTCGGGACGGGGCAATTACGGCTTCCCCACTTACGTTGAGGAGCAGCCAAGGGGGGAACTGCCTTCTCTTCCGGGTATGGAGGAGGAGGATTATCCCCGGGCCTATCCGCCGGCCTATCCTCAGCATCTGCTTTGGAATGAGCTTAAGGCGTTTCAGGCGGGGGAGACGGTATTCAGCGTTATAGAGCTGGAGCTGGATGACAGGCGGCCTTTAAGGGAATTGCGCGTATGGGTGAGGGATTCTAACGCGGCCTTAGGCATATATGCGCTTTCGGCAGTTTAAGGCGCGCCGGGCGGAAGGCGGCTGTTAGGGAGGGGAAACGCGGCTAAGGGGGGCGGCGTCCGGCCGGGCCGGAGGCCCGGCCTGGGCCGAGCCTTCGGCTCGGCCCGCGGCCTGAACGGCCGCGGACGCCGCCCCCCTTAGCCGCGTTTCCCCTCCCTAACAGCCGCCTTAATATATAATGTACAGCTGCTTAAGAAGTTAAACCGGCGTAAAATGCGGAATTTTACGCCGATTTAACATATTTACGCCCAATTGCGCAATATCCATTAAAGCCAAAACTCCATGTTTATGATATACTGTTAAAGTGCCGGCGGAGGCAATCTGTCGGCGGCGTATCCGTGCCGCGCGGGGCTGCGCGTAAAATAATGCCTTAAGCGTTTCGGCCGGATAAGACTGAATTTTATCTAAGGAGGATAAAAACGTGATAGAGCTCAAATCCCTGACTAAGGAATTTGAAGAAAAGGGCAAAGACAGGCGTTCAGCTTCAAACGGAGTGTTCAGGGCGGTGGACGGACTGTCTTTGAAAGTAGAGCCGGGAGAAATATACGGGCTTTTAGGCTCTAACGGAGCAGGAAAAACCACTACCCTTAGAATGCTGGCTACCATGCTCAGCCCTACGTCGGGCACGGCTGAGGTGGCAGGCTTTGATATAGTTAAGCAGCCTGAACAGGTGCGCAGAAGTATAGGAGTGCTTTTCGGCGGAGATACCGGTCTTTACGACAGACTGACCGCCCGGGAAAATATAGAATATTTCGCCCGTCTTTATGATATGGAGGAATCCCAGATAAAAAGACGGGTGGAGGAATTGAGCGCCGTATTTGAAATGGGAGATTATATAGACGCCAGATGCGCGAAGTTTTCCAGGGGAATGAAGCAGAAAACTGCGTTTGCGCGCAGTATTGTGCATTCGCCTTCGGTTATGCTCTTTGACGAGCCTACGGCGGGGCTGGATATATCTGCCGCGCTGGAGGTGCAGAATTTTATCCTCTCCTGCAAAAAGGAGGGCAAGACAATAATACTGTCCAGCCATTATATGAACGAGGTGGAAAAGCTGTGCGACAGGGTGGGCATAATTTCACGCGGCCAGCTGGCGGACAGCGGCGCCATAAGCGAACTGACGGCTAAATATGGCCAGACGGATATGGAAGGGGTATTCCTGCTGCTTACCTCGGAGGATAATAAAGGGGGCGCTGCAAAATGAAATTCAGACATATAAAGATAGTATATAAAAAAGAGCTTAAGGATTTGCTCAGAGATAAGAAAACGGTATTCAGCACGTTTATTCTGCCCCTTATACTCTTTCCCCTTATAATGTTCCTTATGGGCGGCGGCATGGGCAGTCTTATGGGGGATGTGAGCGATAATCCCTATGAAACCCCCGTAAATATGTATGTAGAGCCTGTCCAGGGCGCGCGCGAGGCGGCGCGCGAGATTTTCGCCGGTTCAAAGGTGAATTTTGTAGAGGCTGAGCCGGAGGAGGCTGAAAAGCTTTTTGCCGACGGAGAAATAGAGGTGCTTTTGAAGCTGGAGGAGGATTTTGCCTCCAAGCTGGAAGCGCAGGTTCCCGCGCGGGTTACGGTGGTTTACGATGAGATGTCCACTAACAGCCAGGCCAAGCTGTCTTCGGTTATGCAGCTAATAGAGCTGTATAATACGCGCGTGGGCTATGAACGGCTGGAGGCGCTGGGCGTTTCTCCTGAAATACTCAGCCCGGCTGTTTCTGAAACCGTTACGCTGAGCAGTTATTACGGCCTGTCCAACCGGGAGGGCTCGGATAATATGTTTTTGCAGATGATGCTGCCATACCTGGCTGCCATACTTCTTGCTACCAGCGGGCTGGGCGTGGCTATTGACATGATAGCGGGGGAAAAGGAGAGATGCACCCTTGAGCCTCTGCTATCTACCGGCGCCGACCGCAACAGCATACTGCTGGGCAAGTTTTTGACGGTGCTCAGCGTAACTATGCTGGGTGTAATTTTTCAGGCGGCGGGCATGGCTCTGGGCTTCTCCATACTGGGCTCCAGCGCAGGCCTGAGCTTTATGAGCGGCGGCATTAACCTTTCGGCGGGCGTGATAATTCTGGCGCTTTTGTGTCTGGTGCTTATGGGCATGACCTTTTCATGCATCACCATATCTATTTCGGCTGTCAGCAGGACCTATAAGGAGGCGCAGACCTATTCCAGCTATGTTGTAATGCTGCCCATGATAATAGGGGTGTCCTCAATGTTTATGCAGGCCTCGGATGTTTCGGCCGTTACCATGCTTATACCCGTGCTCAATGTAGTGGCCTCTCTTAAGCTGGTGCTGGGAGGAGTTGTGAATTATGCTTATCTGGCCCTGGCGGTTGGCTCCTCCCTCTTATATATGATTCTGGCTTTAGCCCTGGTGCGGCGGCTGTTTGCCAAGGAAAAATATATTTTCAGAGGCTGAGCCTGTTTAATTTCAGATTGATTTTAGGCATAGTGCCCGCTGTCCCCCCTTTTTTAAAAGGGGGGACAGCGGGCTTGAGGGACGTCCGGCGCTAGGCGGGGGCGGCGTCCGCCAGGTGCCCAAATGGGCGCCTGGCTGGCCGGGCCTGCGGCCCGGCCGGGGCGGCTTGCGCCGCCCGGACGCCGCCCCCGCCTGGTGCCGGACGCCCCTCTGCGGGGGCGCCCTGCGGGCGCCGCCGCGCCATTAATACAAGTTCAAATTTAACAATTAATGAGAAACCGGACAGGCGGCAATAAGTAAGCTGGGTCGATATCGCATTTTTTAATAAATTTTTTTTATTTCTATATATTGATATCAAAAGTTTAACTTGCTATTTGCGTGCCCGTGTTGTATAATATCTTTTGAAGCTGCCTAAACAGTATTTCAATATCCAAAATAATGGCTGTTTTTTCTCTGGCGCTGTTTTTGTTTATTGACGCGCTTTTAGGCTGCGTTAGGATGTGGAATATTTTTAAGCGCGCCGTTTATCCGCGGATTCAAGAATAGATGGCCGTGCCTTAAGATTTTCTATATCCAAAAGTATTTTTATTTATTTTTGTTGAAAGGAGAAAGGCACTATGAAAAAGAAGATTTTAGCCTGCGCAGTTGCATTATGCCTTGTATTGGCAGTTATTCCTGCCTTTGCAGACGGGGGCGAAGTAACCGACGCCCAGGGCTTTAAGGAAGCGCTGGAAGCAGGCGGCGATGTTGTGCTGGGCGACAGCTTTGAAATTGATTCCAAATTAGGCATAACTATCACCAAGCCGGTTACCCTTGATTTAAAGGGCAATACCGTGACCGAGACTTACGGCGGTCAGAACAACTTTATTATAACCATTAAGGAGGGCGGCTCGCTCACCATCAACGATTCAGTAGGCGAGGGCGCAATTATTGCTGAGCATTCCAGCTACGGCTATGGAATACAGCTATACAGCGGCGCAACCTTTATCCTTAACGGCGGCACCATTGAGACTACTCAGGAATCCATAGATATTTACGACAGCTCTAAAAATGTCAAGGTGGAAATTAACGGAGGCAAGGTAATTTCCAGCGACGATAATGTTTTGGGTATCCGGGGCAGCGAAAACGTAGCTGTGGATATTAAGGGCGGCGAGCTTGTTTCTTCGGGCCGCACGGCCATGTATGTAAGCAGCTATCAGGAAAATGCCATAACCGTTAATATTTCGGGCGGCTCTCTGATTCAGACTGCCGAGGGCGGAATGAGCGGCGCTATTCAGGCGTATAAGGGCGCTACTATTAATGTAAGCGGTACTGCTTCAATAAGCAGCGCTTCCTCTTACGGAATACAGGTGCAGGAAAACGTAGCGCTTAACGTAAGCGGCGGAAGCATTTCCACCAGCAGCCGTTCGGAAGCCATAACGGCGGGCGAGCAGGGCAAGGTGACTGTTACCGGCGGCGAGATTACCAGCGCTAACAATTCAGCTATAAGCGCTGAAGATAATGCCAGCGTAACCGTTTCGGGCGGCAAGCTGACCGGTAAAGAAGGCCGTGACGCCATAGAGAAGGAAGACGATGCCTCCATACAGGTTACGGGCGGCTCGTTCAGCAGCGACGTTTCGGAGTATGTCCCCGAGGATTTAACAGTAGAAACTGACGGCGAAGGAAATTTTGTGGTCTATGTAGAAGTTACCTTCTCGGATAACGACTCAACCACCGATAACGATACTGTCGTAAAGGTGGCTGTGGGCGGCAAAATAGACGCAACAAAGGCACCTGCGTTTGAAAAGACCGGCTATACTCTGAAGGGCTGGGCTACTGCGGATGGAACTGCCTGGGATATGGAAAACGGCGTTGTAAGCGAAAATATTACCCTTATTCCCGTTTGGGAGCTTAATGCTCCTGAGGTAAGCCTGAAGGCGGACAAGACCAGCGTTCAAGAGGGCGAGAGCATTACTTTAACTGCCGAGGCTTCCCATGCTTCTGCGAGCGCTACTTTTGTCTACGCCTGGTATAAGGACGGCGCGCTTATAGAGGGACAGACGGGCGCAAGCCTGAGCGTAACTCAAAGCGGAAGCTATTTGGTTAAAGTCAGCGCTGCAGACGGGGAATTTACATCGGCTCAGACTGAGAGCGAGGCTGTAAGCTGCACGGTTGCTCCTGCTGAGGAGCCGGACAATCCTGATATTGACGACCCCGACGATGGCGGCGATGTAAGCTTAGCTGCGCTGAGCTTCGGCATGATTGCGGCAATAGCCGGGCTGGCGGCTGTGGTTATTTGCTTTAAGAGAAAAAGGGCTTAAGATAATTTGATTTGCAGTAATATTTAAAGGCTTTTATGCCGCGGCCGGTTCAGGCCGCGGCCTTTTTAATGGGGGGATTCATTCCGGCCCGCGCGACGGCGGCAGGCGCCTGCGGCGCCTGCCGCCCCCGGCCGAGCCTTCGGCTCGGCCGGACCCTTCGGGCTGTCGCGCGGGCGGGGGCGGCTCTTGAGTCAGGCGCCCGAATGGGCGCCTGACTGGGGCCGAGCCGAAGGCTCGGCCCCGCGGCCTGCGGCCGCCAAGAGCCGCCCCTTATGGCGCCCCTTGCCCGGCGCTTCCCGCGGCGTCGGCGGCCTTCGGCCGCCTGGCCGGGCCTCAGGCCCGGCCTACGGCTGGCTTTGCCAGCCGGACGCCGCGGGGAGCGCCGGGCAAGGGGCGCCATTTCTTATAAAAATTTTTATCCCCTTCATTTAATATGCTTGACAGCTTAATAAGAGAATGCTATACTAACACCGCAAATGAATAGTTCCCTTACCATAGACAGAAGGTGCTTTGAGCGTAAATCCTGCCGAGGCAAGAATAATTTCGTATGTTATTCTCTCATGCTGTCCGTATGGGAGATTTTTATTTGGCTAAATGTTATAAGGAGGTGTAAATGGATATGTCTAAGGCTGCTATTGAATTGAAGTCCCAGAAGGTAGAAGAGATTAAGGATATGCTATCCAGGGCTAAATCGGTTGTGATAGTAGATTACCGCGGGCTGACCGTCAGCGAGGATACTCAGCTCAGAAAAGAGTTCAGAAATGCCGGAGTAGAGTACAAGGTGCTGAAGAACACCATGGTAAGCAGGGCCGCCGCCGATTTGGGCATTAAGGATGTGGACGGTATGCTTCAGGGCCCCAGCGCGTTCGCCTTTGGCTACGATGACCCCGTTACGGCTGCTAAGGTGTACAGCGATTTTGCCAATAAGGCAAAGAAAACCGAGGCTAAGGGCGGTATAATGGATAACGCCGTTATAGACGTTAGCGTTATTAAGAAGCTCAGCGAGCTGCCTACCAAGGACGTGCTGCTTACGAAGATTCTCTGGTCGCTTAAGGGAAGCGTGCGCAATCTGGCTTGTGCGCTTAATGCTGTTAAAGAACAAAAGGAAGCCTGAAATTATTAAATATGGAGGTATAAAATTATGACAATTGCAGAAATCGTAGAAGCGATTAAATCTATGACCATTCTTGAGGTTGCTGACCTCGTTAAAGCTATTGAAGATGAATTCGGCGTTTCGGCCGCTCCTGTGGCCGTAGCCGGTGTTGCCGGAGCTGCTCCCGCCGCTGCGGCTGAGGAGGAAAAGACCGAATTTGACGTTGTGCTGGCCGAGGTGGGCGCTAATAAGCTTGCAGTTATTAAGGCTGTGCGCGAAGTAACCGGTCTGGGCCTGAAAGAGGCTAAGGATTTAGTTGAGGCTGCTCCTAAGGCCATTAAAGAAGGCGTTCCCAAGGATGAGGCTGAGGCTGCTAAGGCTAAGCTGACCGAAGCGGGAGCAACCGTAGAGGTTAAGTAATTTTTAGGTCTGAATATTTCAAGTATTTAGAGAAAAAGCGCGGCTATTGCAGAGTGTCCGTAAGACAGTAATTCACCCAAAATTACGAATTACGGCATCTGTTAAGCAGGATTGGAAACAAGCAGACGACATTCAACTTCAGTTGGGTGTCGTCTGTTTTTGTGCGTATAAGGGTTGAAAATCGTTTATTTTCTGCCCTGTAGTGCGCTATTCAAAAGTGGGCATATCCTACGATATTTTGTGTAAAACGAATCGAAGCGATTGAACGAAAAGGAGGCTTAGCGAAGTGAGTCCAAAAATCAAAATGAGCGATATTTACGATGGACGATATGATTGAGTTGACGGACGAGGAATTAAAAGAGATTATGGAGGATGAGGATTTTGATGCAGGCGCAGACGATGAAGCTGCTCCCATCCCCGAATACCACTTCACCAACCCCAACCCATATTTCAAAGTCAGGCCTCGTCCCGATGCTGCTCCCAAGCGAGATGTTTCCTTTGACGATAAGGGCAACATCGAAGTCAAAAATACGTCCGCCTTTTGGCTTCCCGAAATCACCATTACGGAAGAAATCGGCGGTGCGGAGTTCACGATAACAGGCAGCTATGAGGGTACGGAGACCCTTGATAAAAAGCTCAAATGCATTATGCAGCATCAAGCCGCCAATGATGAAACTGATATCATGGAGGATGGCGAAGAATGAACGAATCCTCTTTTGATATAACTCAAGAATCCAATCCTGTACAGACAGTTGCCCAACCGAAGAAGGACAAAAATATGTTAAGGGCAGCAGACAAAATTACCGCGCTCTATTGCAGACTTTCGCAGGAGGATGCTCTGGATGGCGAGAGTAATTCCGTGACCAATCAAAGAAGAATCCTCGAAACCTACGCCCGTGAACACAGCTTCACGAACCTCTCGTTTTTCGTGGACGACGTTTATAGCGGGACTGATTTCAACAGACCCGGATTTCAGAAAATGCTCGCCGAGGTGGAAGCTGACAGAGTATCGACCATCATCGTTAAAGACCTCAGCCGCTTTTCAAGAAATTCCGCTATGGCGGGTATGTTCATCAACTTCACTTTTGCCGAACACGGGGTACGCTTCATTGCCATCAATGACAACTACGACATCATCGACCCTAACAGCATTGACAACGATTTTGCAGGAATCAGGAATTGGTTCAATGACACCCTCTCATAAAGAATGACTATACACGCAGGACATGGCATCGCTGTTACCTCCGACAAAGCTGGTCAAAAAGCGTCTGAAACAACTAAAAGCTGGGATGCCTATCACTTTTCACGGGGCCAATGGTCTGCTATGTATCGAGTGCCCATCGAGGCTCCTGTGGTGAAAAAGCAGGGATTATTATCCATTCATTTGACGGAGGAACGCATTATGAGTAAACACAACCCCAAGCTGACTTACACCGCTAACGGGGACTGCTTCATCCCTAATATCGCATTTTCGGTAGCGGCTACCGAAACTCTCGGCAAGCACGGGAGACTACGGAAAACGTACCTCCAAGAACACAGGCCAGGTCTGTTCAACAGGCGCGGATACTATCTATGGGGAATTAAGACACGCCTGCAGCGTCATGACTGTAATTGTCATGGTTGCCACAGAGAGCAAAATCGCTGGGAATAAGTACAAGTGATTGAAGTCGGATCAGCTGATTTACCCTCAGTTTACAAGGAACTACACGGTCAGAAGGCATAAAATCTGGGTCCTGCTGCGTTGCTTTCGCTCCATGTACGCCCGGTAACAAGCGCCTTGCATGACGCAGATTTTATGCCTTCTGACTCTGGAGACCTCAAACGGAGAGAATTTCTTCATTTTCAAGGCAGACCAAACCCCATTGAAAATCAAAAGGCTTTCTCTATGGCACGCACCCTGCCATCATCACGCAGGAAGTCTTTGACAAGGTGCAGGAAATTAGGCAGCAGCGGCATCGCAGAACGGCAACGGGCAAGAGCAGTATCTTCTCCGGCCTGGTGTTCTTTGCCGATTGCAAGCAGAAGCTCTATTATTCCACCACAAGCCGCTTTGAAAAGCGGCAGGACTTCTTCATCTGCTCTACCAATCGCGGCAATAAGGACAAGTGCAGCGGGCATTATGTTCGTGCCGTAACCTTGTAGAGTATGGTCTGGAAACACATGGAGTCAGTCATATCCATCGTGACCCATTACGAAGGATATTTCCGCCGTGAGATGGGATAGATGCTCCAATTACAGAGCGAGGAAGCAATTCGGGTACACAAGAAGCGTTTGACACAGGCTGAAAGACGAATGGCCGAGCTTGACCGCCTTTTCCTCAAAACCTACGAGGACAACGCCAACGGTAAGCTGAGTGACGAGCGATATGCTATGATGAGCGCCACCTACGAAAACGAGCAGACCGAGCTGAAAACCGAGGTCAATAAGCTGCAAGAGGAAATCAAGGCACAGGAACAAAAGATACAGAATTTTAAAGTGTTCATCCGAAGGGTGAAGAAGTACACCACCCTCCGGGAACTCACGTCCTACGCCCTCAGAGAGCTTGTAAAGGGCATCTATGTGGAAGCCCCCGACAAGTCCAGCGGCAAGCGGAAACAGAAGGCGCACATTGAGTATGACCTTGTAGGCTTCATCCCGGTTGATGAACTGATAAAAGCAGAAAAGGTATGACCGAAATCATACCTTTTCCGCAAAATCGCTATTTTACTGTTTTATGAGCACTATCCTATAGCCGCCTTTTTTTCGCCGCTTAATTCGTATTGGTATAAGCGGCTTTTACAGGCGCTGCATACCCTCGTTTTACAGGGAAATACACGCTGAGGGATAATTTCTTTGCTTTCTTCAATCGGCGTAGAGACGCATGGAGCAGAAGCAACGCTTTAATATGCAAATTACTGCGTCCTGAGGCGTCTGAATACTAATATCATGTTTATATTAAAGGTGTTTTGTAGTTCCTTGACTTTAGCGCTAAGTTATAATAAAATAATTAAGCAATTATTAATTTTTTTATAAGAAGGTATGAATATGATAGAGCTCAAGGAGGTCAGAAATAAAGCTGACCTAAAGGAATTTATTCAGTTTCCCAGTAAGCTGTATGCGGATTGCCCGTATTATGTCCCCAGTCTTTATATGGACGAGGCGGATACGCTTAATCCCAAGAAGAACGCAGCGTTTGAATACTGTGAAGCGCGGCCCATGCTGGCATATAAGGACGGAGTGTTGGCAGGGCGGATTTGCGGTATACTCAACCACGCCTATAATGAAAAATGGGGCAGGCACCGCGTGCGCTTCAACCGCTGGGACGTAATAGACGATATAGAGGTGACTAAGGCCCTGATATCTGATATAGAAGCATGGGGCAAATCAAAGGGCGCCGATGAAATAACCGGTCCTATCGGGTTCTGCGATATGGATAAGCAGGGGCTGCTGGTAGAGGGCTTTGAGGAGATGGATCTTTTTATTACCTCATATAATTATCCCTATTATGCGGAGCATCTTGAACAGCTTGGATTCAGAAAGGACGCTGATTGGGTGGAAATGCAGATAAAGATGCCCGACAAGCTGGATGAAAAGATAGTCAAGGTTTCAGAGGGAATAATGCGCAAATTAAAGCTGCGCCGGCTGGAAATTAACAGCATAAAAGATGCGTTTCCCTATGTGGATAAGATATTCGACCTGCTTAACGAGGCCTATGCTGATTTATACGGAGTTGTGCCTCTTAATCAAGGCCAGGTAGAATTTTACAAGAACCAGTTTAAGATTATTTTGAATCCTAAATTTGTTTCTGTTGTTTTAAACGAGCAGGACGACGTCGTGGGCTTTGGCATAGCGGCGCCCTCTATGGCTGAAGCGTCCATAAAGAGCAAGGGCCGTCTTTTTCCTCTAGGCTGGTATCGCATACTGCGTTCCATACATAAAAATGATACGCTTGAATTGCTTTTGGTGGCAGTAAGGAAGGATTACCAGAATAAGGGCGTAAACAGTATTCTTATCTCGGATATGTATAAAAGCGCAGTAGAGTTTGGGATTAAGCTGGCTGAAACCGGGCCTGAGCTGGAGCTTAACGAGCAGGTGCAGTCGCAGTGGAAGCGGTTTGAGACTCGAAAGCATAAGCGTAGGCGCTGCTATGTTAAAGCTATAGAGCAATAGGGGTTATTGCTTAATATAGGGGTATTTTTATATATGGCTGCAGCGGGCATGCCTTAATATTTAAGGCATGCCCGCTGTATTTATGCAGTTTTTATAGCAGAGCGCCCGTTCTCCGGCTTAATTTAAGCCGGAGAACGGGCATGAGCGGCGCAATGGCGGCGGCGTTTGGCAGGCGCGCATGCGCGCCTGCCTGGGCCGGGCCTTTAAGGCCCGGCCCAGCGGCCGGAAGGCCGCAAACGCCGCCGTCATTGAGCCGCTCGCTTAGGGCGTCCCCCTTTAAAAAAAGGGGGACGCCCTAAGCGAGCGGGCAGGGGGTTTTGCATGCAAAACCCCCTGCCCATGTTCTTAAAAATATTGCGGAATAAATTTTTATTCCTTTAAAGAGTCTGCCAGCTGTTCAAGCTGGTCGAAAACCTTAGTATCCGCAGCAGATTTTATAGTTATTACCGGTTCGTATATTGAGACGTCCTTCATTTGGCCAAGCAGTTCCTTTATCCCCTTGGCGGCGCTGGGCGCCCAGGTGCCGTTTTCAATTATGCCTACTCTGCGGGAACGGTAGGTCTTGGCTTTCAAATGATGGAGAAATTCTTCCATGGGCGGGAATATGCCGCCGTCATACGAAGCGGAGGCCAGCACCATCTTATCATATTTGAACGCCTGGGCTACGCAGTAAGAAACGTCTGTCCTGGCTAAATCCAGCAGGGTTGATTTAATTCCGCGCCGCGTAAGCATATCGGATAAGGCCGAGGCCGCCCGGGCAGTATGTCCATAAATGGAAGCGTAGGCGATAAATACGCCTTTTTCTTCGGGGGTATAGCTGCTCCAAAGCTTGTATTTTTCAATGTAGCAGTTCAAATTGTTCTTGAGCACAGGCCCGTGCAGGGGATATATAGCCGTTATATTTAGTCCGGCGGCCTTTTTTAAAAGCGCCTGCGCCTGGAGCCCGTATTTGCCTACTATATTATAATAATAGCGCCGCGCTTCGTCTGTCCATTCTTCAGTAATGTCCAAAGCGCCGAATTTGCCAAAGGCGTCCGCTGAAAAGAGTATGCCCTCAGTTTCCTCATATGCTACCATAACCTCAGGCCAATGCACCATTGGCGCCATATAAAAGCGCAGCGTCCGGCTGCCCAGCTTTATTTGGTCTCCCTCCTGTACCGTTACCGTTCTGTCGGATAAATCTATATCAAAAAATTGAGATACCATATTAAAGGTTTTGGCATTTCCCGCAAGCTTCATTTGAGGATATTTTTTAGCTGCCAGCTCCAGACTGCCGGCGTGGTCGGGTTCCATGTGGGAAATAATCAGGTAATCAGGTTCCTTTCCAGCCAGAGCCAGTTCCAGGTTTTGGAGCCATTGGTCTGCTGTTCGTACATCTGCTGTATCCATAACGGCTGTTTTTTCGTCTAGTATTAAATAGGAGTTATAGGATACTCCGTTGGGCACCGGATACTGCCCTTCAAATAAATCAATGTTCTTGTCGTTTACTCCTATGTATTTTATCTGCGCTGCTTGCATATGCTCAGGCGGAATTTCCGCCCTCCTCCTTTCGTATGCTTTTATCCCCGCCCGCCCCCGCCCGCGACGTCCGGCTGGCTTGCGCCAGCCGTGGGCCGAGCCGGCAGGCTCGGCCAGGCGGCCGAAGGCCGCCGACGTCGCGGGCGGGGGCGGCGGGGCGGCGGCGTCTCATGGCGAAGCCATGAGACGCCGCCTTAATAGCCCCGTCTAACTGCTTTTATTATATCATATATCCCTCCGCCTGGCTAATAAATAAAAAGCTGCCTGAGCAAAAAATATGTTTTGCAGCCGTATGCGCGCCGGTTATAATGACGGAATAAGTTAAAAAAAGAAACAGCAATATAAATATTGCTGTTTCTTTTTTGGAGCCAATGAAGGGGCTCGAACCCTTGACCTGCAGTTTACGAAACTGCTGCTCTGCCAACTGAGCTACATTGGCGCTGTTATGTAACGGTAAAAATCAAAAAATCTATTTCCGCCGTCAGCGAAAAATATTATATCAATAAACCAGCCGTTTGTCCAGCTAATTTTATATTTCACAGCATACCTGCAATTTACAAGGAGCTGAACGTTCAAAATGTATGAATCTGCGTTCTGCCGCGTTGCTTTGATTGCATGTACGCCCGGCATATGCCCTTCAAGCGCGCTTTGCCCGGCATAAATTTTATGCGTTCCGACCCTGCGCTCTGCTCAAAAATATTTAAGCGCGGGCCGGACGGAAAAGAAGCCGCCGTGGAGAAGCGTCAGCTAATCAAATTCTACGCTTTTGGCCCAGTCTAAAATACTTGGCCGGCAGGAGGAATAATTCTCCTTCAGGCATGCGAATTGTATAAGCCAGTAATCCCCGCCGTTTTTATATACTGACGCAAAGTAGTTAAAGGCTTTGTCGTTTTGCGTGTTTGTAAAATCATATTCAAAATAATACAGGCCGTCCTCCTGCTTTAACTCGATGGACGAATCCATATCGTTCTGAGCAATAATCCTGTCGCCGTATTCCTCAAGCGAGAGATTCTCCTCAAGAGTTTCCTTTAAAACAAATATGGCTACGTCCGAAGACTGATAGCATACGTTAAATCCCTTTGCGGAGGTTTTTTTAAAATAGTCGTTAAGGGTAATTCGCATGTTTTCATAGCTAAAAGTGAGCTTCGCGCCCGTTTTGCCGGGAGCAAACAGCCAAAGCCCCAGGAGTATTCCTATTATAACGGCGCACGCCAGCAATAACCAGCCCCTGAGCAGTCCTCTTCTGCGGTTGTCCAGAGCCTCTTGGCTGCAGTTTGAATCAAAACGGAACATATTTCCGGCCGCCGGATTAAAACTGTTCCTGCCAATTAGCAGAACGTCCTCGCTCCCTGCCGGCAGCGTATAAATTTCATTAAAGAGATTCCTGCTTAATTTATCTGCCGTCGCAATTAAATTAACCTGTTCCTCTGAAACAGAAAAGGTCTTTTCCTCGCCGTTTTTCAGGGTTCCCAAAAGACGGCACAGGGTATCGTTTATCAGCGTGTCCCCAGTACGGTCGGCTATATATATCATTACCTTGCCCAGAGAACCCGCGGCTTTTTTCATTCTTTTAATTGTTAGATTTCTCATAAATAAAATATTCCTCCGGCAAAGCTATTATAGCATGGGCGGCGTCTGTTTGACAAGAGCGCGCGCATTATTTGCTCAGCCTTTAAGCCGAAGCCGCTTTTTGCCCGGGTGCCGGCCCGAATACGGGCGGGAGAGCAAAAAACAGGTTGACACGCCCATATAATCATGTATAATAATAAAAGCCGTTTGATATGTTTTTATTTTATAATAACTCTGTGGCTGTTGTGGCCGTTGTGGCCGTTGTGGCTGCTGGCTGCGGCGATTTAGGAGATTTAGGCTGCTGCGGCTGGGTTGCGCTGCTGATTGCCCGTTGGGAAATATATAAATATATCGGCGCATAATATGGAGAGGTATCGAAGCGGTCATAACGGGGCTGACTCGAAATCATGTTATCTGCGCCAAAAACTGAATATTTTCTAAATGGAGACGTATCGAAGCGGTCATAACGAGCTCGACTCGAAAACGAATGCCCTTTTTGGAAGCTCACCTCTGAAAAACCTTGATTTTACGGGGCTTTTCGGCTATCATTGAAAAGTAAATATCCCTTAGTTCTCTCCATCAGTTCTCTCCTTTTTCCAAGATGTTTTTGAGGGCTGATGTGAAGATAAATACACGGAGAGATGTCCGAGTGGTCGAAGGTGCGACTCTCGAAAAGTCGTGTTCCTAACGGAACCGTGGGTTCGAATCCCACTCTCTCCGCCAGAATGCTCAGTCTGCAAGCGGTTTTTACCGTTTGCAGGCTTTTTCTTTTTTCTGCACCTTTGGGATTTTTCCGTGAGTTCTCTCCTGAAAATCGGTAGTTCTCTCCTAAATTTTCTGAGATTTGAACTTTGGATATGTAGTTGGCGTATCTTTATGTGAAGCGATACGCCGCAGAAGCTATGAAATAACCTCTAATGCGCCACTCAGACCGTTTACCATTGCGTCAGCCGATGACAGCTTGGAATTGTAATCCAAATGGGCATATACATTTGCCGTAGTTGAAAAATCGCTGTGTCCGAGCCATTCCTGTATCTGTTTCATAGGAACACCGTTCGCAAGAAGCAGCGAAGCACAACTATGGCGCAGGTCATGGAAACGAATGTGGCGCAAATTGTTCTTTTCAAGCAGCTTTGGAAATGATGATGTGAGATAGTGCGGAGAAATCAATGTCCCCATCTCATCTACACAGATATATTCCAAATACTTTTTGTTGTAGCATCGTCCGCATACTCGTTTGTATTCTTCCTGCTGTTCCTTGAGCTTTAGCAACTTCTCTTTGAACGCAGGAACAAGGGGCAGCGTTCTCATACTCGACTTGGTTTTGGTCGTATCCTGTGCTATCTGGATATGCTTGCCATCAAGATTGCAGGAAGTAACGGTGTGTCTAATGGTAATCGTATTGTTTTGAAAATCAATAGCGTCCCATTTTAAGCCGAGGGCTTCACTTCGCCTTAGTCCATAAAACGCACCGAGAAAAATCGGTATTTCAATCAGCGTTCCTTTGGCGGCTTCAAATAGTGCCTGTACTTCGTTGCTGTCATAGAAGCTGCCGATAAACTTATCAGCTTTAGGGCGTTCCACTTTATCCGCAGGATTGACAGAAATAAGGTCAATCTTTACGGCATATTTCAAAGCCCTGTGAATAACAGCGTGATAGTGAATAACCGAATTAGCTTTTACTCGTTTCAACTGCTTCATATAGAAAGCCTGAATGTCTGTTGCCTTTATTTCGGAAAGTGTGATTTCTCTTTCCTTGAAATACGGAATGATAACGCTCTTTGCCATACCTGAGTATGATGCGTATGTGGTAAGTGCGATAGTCGGCTTTGCGATTTCCAACCATTGAAGCAGAAAGTCCGAAAACAGCATATCGTCCTGTATGGGTTTGCACTCAGGCACAAAAGTCTGCCTTGTTTCCATTAACATCTTTTCCGCTTTCTTTTTATTGCCCTTGACAGGCAATCCTGTCGGAAACCATTTCGTTTTTCTTTTTCCCGCAGCATCGGGATAGCTCAAAACCATATAAAAATAGCCTTTTTTCTCTTGCAGATGTCCTGCTACCATAAATATAACCTCCTTTGCGTAGCACCGACTTCTGCTGTTGACCATATACATTGTAGCAATTTAAGCCAAAGAAGTCGAATGTGCAAATTCTTTAATTCTCCGCATTCCGCAGACCTAACCTCAAATAAGAAAGAAGATGGGCTTTCGGTACTTTGTACGCTCTGCCCACCTTCAGGTGTTCTATTTTGTTTTCACGGAGTAATTGATAACCTGTTTTTGTGCTGACACCAAGAGCCTTGCTCATTTCATCAACGGTTAAAATGTCTGGGTATTCTTTTAAGACTAACGCATATATATCTCCAAAGTTCATAAGCTCCTCCTTTTTTCAACTCCGATACTGATGAGGAGAGGAAATTCAAGCGATTTCAAATACTGCTCATCAAGGTGTGTGAGATGTTCTTTCAAGCGGCTTTTATCAATCGTGCGTAACTGCTCAAAGAGAATGATTGAGTTCGCAGGAAGCCCCTCAATTTGCCCCAAATATAAGTGTGTAGGTAATTTCTTCTTTTTGCGTACACGGCTTGTTATGGCGGCAATAATGACCGTAGGACTGTGCTTGTTTCCTATATCATTGGAGATAACAAGTACAGGTCGTGTTCCTCCTTGCTCCGAGCCGACAACAGGGTTTAAGTCTGCGTAGTAGATGTCACCACGCTTAATTGTTTTATCCATTAGTTTGACCTCCTATCTGGATATAAGCAGGTAAGCTCTGCCTATGTAATCAGCCAAACACAAGGAAGTTTTTAAGGTCGGGAGAGCATAAACAATTCTCTGTTTCAATAGACCGCCTTGTATTTGGCTTTATGATAGAAGCATCTCTATTTGTCCTCGACACCCCAAGATGCAAATGCGTTTCACGCAGGGAAGTCGCCAAACGGTCAGCAGCGAACTGACACCACGGGAGTTTCACCCCAACTGACGGTCTGCCAGAGCCGCCCTCATTGCCTGCGACGGTTTTATCACGCTCGGACTGTGACTGGACGGGAGTATCATTATCCTCTTTGTGGGTTACGGCGAAATCGGGAGCTGCCCGATATTTTGAGTAGGTAGTTATCGCTCTCTGCCTTACGGCAGGTCGTGGCGTACCTCTCGACACGCTTATGCTTATCACAATCACAAAGAGAAAGTATTTGGCGAATGGCTATTCGATTGACAAGGAACAATCCTGTTTTCGCCACACAAAGGAAAACAGGGTGTGAGGATTTTATCCTCTCACCCTGTAGCCCGTGGGGAACTGCGATTTTCCCCTCTATTCAAAAAACTTTTTTAATTTTTCTTTGAGCCTGTCCATTCGCCTGTAAACAGCTTTCTCGGTGATGTTGAGAGAGTGGGCTATTTCACGAGTGGAATAGCCTTGTATCTTCAGCAAGGCGATTTGCAGGGTCAGCTTGTCCACCTTAATCAAAATCTGATAGAGCTGCTGATTTTCGATACTGTCCAGAAAGTCCTCAACTGTCTTTATTTCGGGCTGCTGCATATCATCAGCAACTCCCTCAAGGTATGTACCCGCTTCCTGCATACGCTGATAGTACCGCCTGTCTGAATTGAAAATCGCCCAATCGTGAGAACGGAGCGTTTCAATAGTGCTTTCATCAACGCCGAGCTTCCTTAACTGTTTTTCTTCGGCTTCTTTCCAGAGCCGCCATTTCTTTTCTTCTTTGGCTTTGTTGTAAGCCATACCGTTTTACCTCCAATCTGAATTTTTGAAAAATCCAGATTGAAGGGCGGCGAACGGCAACCAACACCAGATATAGGCTTGTCCTTTATTCCGACAAATAACGACAAACAAAAAACCGCAAAGGCAGTCATACCTTTGCGGTTATAAGCAATATAAGTTCTATTGTGTAGATATATAGCTTCTACTTTAGAAGCGTAATAGTACCACGAATAACTTAGGATTTTTTTAACAGATTATCCTCACTTATTCGTGATGCTATGTAGGTAACTGCTGCTTCTGATAAGCAACAAGGCGCTCAGGGCAGACCAGCGCATAAAAAATCCCTCCAAACTCAAAACGGGTTTAGAGGGCAGCGATATTTTTATTCGGGCGTGCCAAAACAGCCCACCAAAGCACCGTTTTTTTTATTCGGTGGACTTGTCCAAGTATAAGAGAAAGAGCCGATGACTGTGATTACTCACAAGTTCATCGGCTCTGCGTCTGTGCGTCTGGCTCTTTGATGACAGTTATATGTAGTTCCTTTGCATCAATCAAACTTTCCTGTTTACATTTCGGACAGTAGAGAGGATAGTTTTTCAATACTGTATCCTCTCTAAGCCTATTACGAGTTTTGCTACCACAAACAGGACACAATATCCATTTTTCTTCTATCCTTATCACCCCTTGCATTCTATAACTCAATAACACATTCAAAAGCTAAAGCTAAATACCGTTCAGCATTTGATAATCCATATTCTAATAAATCACGAGGTTCCCATTCAGGACTATCTAAATTATCTGCTCCATATAAAAACTGTGCAAATGGTACTCCACGAAATTGTGTTACAGCTAAGGCAGCAGCACATTCCATCTCAACGCACAGGCACCCTGTTTCTTTTCTCTCTTCGATTACTGACTCCGTTTCCCTATATATTGCATCTGTTGTCCAAGTTTTTCCTGTTATATATGAATATCCGCACTTATCAAGACACTTCGTAATTTTATGAACGGTATTTTCATCTACAGATATTTCATTACTCGCTTTTAGATAATGATAACTTGTGCCTTCATCACGAACTGCTGATGTCGGAACAATAATTTTATTATCGGCAGAGGCTTCCAAAATACCACAGCTTCCAAACAGCACTATTTTTTTCGCACCTAAAGCAATGACTTCTTCTATCCCTGCAACACAGGCGGGAGAACCTACCCGTGATAAATAGAACGCAATCGGCGTGTTTTTATAAATAATTTGATAAATCGGCACACTTCCATTTGCAGTATATAAATGGTCGATTACTTTCACATTATTTAAGGAAGCAAATTTGTCAATAATTCTATTTGAGAAAGTTGAAACGCAAAGTTCAGGAAAATCTGGATTTTGTTTTGTAAAGTCCTCTGGGTTAATAAATGCTCTTTTTTCTTTCGGATATTTTTGAAAAACAGTTCCCATAATGCACCTCCTAAACTAATAATGTTTTTTTAATATGGTTGACAACTCTCATTGGTATTTCTTCGTCCAATGGAACAATCGTACTATACATACGCACTCCTTGATATGAAAATATGATAATATCAATAACCTCTTTACAGTCTACTTTCTTAAATTCGCCTCGTTTTATTCCATAGGATAAAAATTCGCTCCACATATCCACAGAATATTGGTATTGCCTCAAAAGCAAATTATCTTGTCCGTCTGAAAAGTTCTCGCTGAAGAACTCATAAATTGCTACGCTTAAAGATGTGCTACTATCCAACATTTCCATACGATAGCGTTCTAAGATTTCCTCAAGTATTTGTCGAGCAGGAAGTCCTGCAGCCATCTTCTCCGACAATTCATTATCCTGTGAGTTCATAAGCATATCTACTATTTCAGAGAAAATCTGCTGTGGACTATCATAATGCCTGTATAATCCACCTCTGCTTAGACCTGTAATAGCACATATATCTTTCATTGTTACATTTTTGTACCCTTTTTGAGCAAAAAGGCAAGCAGCTTTTTCTCGTATTAACTTTTTGGTGTCTTCACCTTTTTTTCCCATACACTTGTCCTCCTATCGAATTTTGCGACATATATGTCGCAAATAAATTATACGACACTTGTGTCGCTTTGTCAAGAAATTATGCAAATCCGATATGGAGAGTTGGGATTATTCAAAGTAGTAACAATACAAAACAGAGCCGATGACTGTGTTTGCTCACAAATTCATCGGCTCTGCGTCTGTGCGTCTGGCTCTTTGATGACGGTTATATGCAGTTCCTTTACATCAATTAAACTTTCCTGTTTGCACTTCGGACAGTAGAGAGGAAAGTTCTTCAATACAGTATCTTCTCTAAGCCTGTCACGGGTTTTGCTGCCACAGACAGGGCATAATATCCATTTGGTATTCATATTGAAGCTTTACTTGTCACAATAAGCGAAAATTGCCTGTCTTACAAATTCTGCCGTTCCTTCTCCGCCAAAACGGTCGATGTTTTTCTTAAAACGCTCATCGCATACATACATCTCGCCCAATCCTTTTAAAATCTCATTATTGCAAGTATAGAATTTTTCGTTTATATAGGATTGCAAAACAGCGACTTTTTCTTGAACAGCTTTATCAGTAGGGGGTAATTGCTTCATCGTTCCGAATTTAGTGAACAGGGACATTATCTCATCGGCAAATTTATCATAGTTGTTCTCACCGTGAGAAGCAGCTCTTTTTTCATACTCTTGGTATGCATTAGAGTGTCCCCACTTTGCTTTGACTTCTGACTTGTACTGCTCAATCTCATTCGTATCAAAAACTTCAAAATTCATTGTCCTTACTCCTTTACTCTGAATTTCACGGGCGAAGGAAATAAGCTCACCTATATGCTTATATTGTAATTCTAACAGTCTAATTTGCTGTGCTATCGCTTCTTCTTGATTAAAGTTAGGACTATCAAGAATTACTTTAATTTCCTTCAGAGGGAACTGTAATTCACGAAACAATAGAATGTTTTGCAAACGGCTAAGGGCTGCATCGTCATACATTCGATAGCCTGCCTCGGTTACTTTTGTAGGCTTCAAAAGACCAATGGCATCATAATAATGTAGTGTGCGCACACTAACACCTGTGAGTTTACTAACTTCTTTTACTGTTCGCATATTTATCACCCCTTCCGTGTAATATCATTCTAAACTATAACGCAGCGTCAGAGTCAATAGGTTATTTGAATATTTTTTCTGCTTCCGAATTTATTGCTTGCGTGTATGCCTTTTTAATGACAGTTATATGTAATTCCTTTACATCAATCAAACTTTCCTGCTTGCATTTCGGGCAGTAGAGGGGAAAGTTTTTTAGTTCAGTATCTCCTCGTATCTGTAACCTTGTTTTACTACCACAAACAGGACATAATATCCATTCTGCTGTTTTTATCATATTTTCACCATTTGCTTCAATTATTTCTTTTTCTAATCGGATGCCTTATGACGGTTTTCCACTTTTCAGGGGCAACTTTTCGTGTATCAGACATATAAATTTCGTGATGCAGCCGAGTATCGCTTATATCATTGATATATCCGTTCTCATTTAGAAACTTATCCATAACAGCAACGGTAGCAGGTTCATTATCAAACGACCCAATGTGCATAATCTGCACACATAAACCTTCTTCGATTGTCAGAAACTCCGCAGAGGAACAATCTAACTTTTTCTTTTTTGTTGCTGTGTCAACCGCCCAATCAAAATCTTTTTTTGTAACAAAATCAGGCAGACGAATAACGGAAATCCAATTAAATGTATCTTTATTTGCATAATCTATGCTATGGCAATTATTCTGCCACCAAAATCCTTCAAGAGGGGGAATAACATACTCATAAAACCCCTCTATTTTATGCTCAGTCTTATAGCTCATTTTCAATGTATATGCGACTGCGTATAGCACAGCTATTGCTTTCTGATAATCTCCACCATCTTCATTTGGGTTACCTTGTCCCCGTACCGCTATATAATTTGCCGTTGGAACAATCACAATTTCTGGTTTGCTCTTTGGCATATAAAACTCCTTGTATTCTTTCTTAAAATCAAAAGCCATCTATTTAACCTCACTTTCTACCAAAATATATTTATCTCATTTCAAAATCCCAAAGGCTGAGTTGCTTACTTGTATCTTTCTCCTCAAAAGTACGCAAATAGTTAAAAATCTGTTCATTGTTATGGACTATGCCATACTGTTCGCACTTTTTATGAAACAAGTGCATTAAATTTGTATTGTTTGGACTGGCAATTATATATTGATTTCCGTATCGTTCAATGTATTTTTCCTTTAATCGTGGGTATAAACGGTCTAATTGTTTATAAAAGTATTCTCTGTTCCCTTCACGAAGTGTCAGACCCATTCCAAAACAAATAATGCCATATACCTTTGCTTCAATACACATATCCAAAATGCCAGAGATGTTTTCTTCCGTATCATTGATAAATGGCAAAATTGGAGTCAGCCACACAACAGTAGGTATTCCTGCATCTCGCATCTGTTTCAAAACTTCAAAGCGTTCGGCTGTTGTGCTGACATTTGGCTCAATTTTTCTACATACTTCTTCATCATAGGTCGTTAGGGTCATTTGAACGACACACTTTGTTTTTTCATTTATCTTCTTTAACAGGTCTATATCACGCATTATACGGTTTGACTTGGTTATTACTGTAAAACCGCAACCATATTCATATATTAACGAAAGCGCCTTTCTAACATATCCGATTTCCAATTCTAATGGAATGTAAGGGTCGGTCATAGAGCCTGTCCCTATCATACATTTTTTCCGTTTTCGTTTAAGAGCATTTTCTAAGAGAGGAATAGCATTCTCTTTAATTTCAATATCCTCGAAATCGTGTTCCATATGGTAACAGTTACTTCTGGAGTCACAATAGATGCACCCGTGAGAGCAACCCCGATATAAATTCATTCCATTTTTTGCTGACAAGATACCTTTTGCAGTCACATAGTGCATATTATTGTTCCTTTCTAATTCTCTATTGGAGAATATCACTCAGTCTACTCATAATCTTTTCCTCTCAATAAAAAAACCTGTTATAATAATAGCACGATAATCTTGACACCTTGTGTCAAGATTTATTTTTTTCATATATTTTTCTTGCCTGTTCTGCTAAGACTTCTTTTAAGTACAATGGTTCGATAATATCAACTTGTGTTCCAAAAGTTAACAAGTACCCAATCAGCCAAGCATCTTAGGGCATTTCAGTCGAAACAATTAAATCTCCATTTACTTGTATTTCGACTTGTGTTATATCAAACTCATCATAAACTCTGTAAGCAACTTCCTTTGGAAATCTTAATACAATTTTTTTATAGACTGGTTTTGAAGTCATCTCTAATTCAGGAAACTCCTTATTAGAAAAACCTTCAGATAGAACTTCTATATTCATAATTCGAGTCAACTTGAAAATCCTATAATCTTGTTTCAGCGTACAATACGCTTTCAAATACCACGACATAGACTTATACAGAAGTTTTAGTGGTTGTATAATTCTTTCCGTAATTTCCTCATAAGAGCTTGCATAAGCAATTTTAATGCATTTTTGATGGATAACAGCAGATTTTAATTGCTCAAATTTTTTGTTATCACTATGCGGCGTACCCCATCTTGAAAAATCAATTTCAAGCCAATTGTCTGTATTGAGATTAAATATTGCAGAGAGTTTTCTTATTATTTCATCATTGTTTTTAGCAATGCTCAGGCTTTGCATTGCTAAAAGAATTTCTTGTTTTTCTTCATCGGATAGCACAGCTTTATCTAAAACAAACCCCTTCATCAAGTAGATGCCGCCATTTCTGCCTGTTTCCGCATATATTGGGATACCAGCTCCACTTAATGTATCTATATCTCGATATATTGTTCTAACAGATACTTCAAAATGTTCTGCTAATTCAGGAGCAGTCGCTCGTCCTTTATCAAGCAAATAGTAAACAATTCTAAACAGTCTGCTTTCCTGCATTTAATCATCCTCCGTTACAGATAAAATAGCACATAAAACCTGACATCTTATGTCAAGTTTTATTATAATATCTGGGATAACTAATCTCAATAACGACCATATGTACTTTCAATTCTATCGATGACAAGCAAAACATCATAGCAGTAAAGTATATATTTTAAATTTCAAAGAGCCGATGAGCTGTGAGTTACCTCACAAGTTCATCGGCTCTGCGTCTGTGCGGCTGGCTCTTTGATGACGGTTATATGTAGTTCCTTTGCATTTATCAAAGTTTCCTGTTTACATTTCGGACAGTAGAGAGGATAGTTTTTCAAAACTGTATCCTCTCTTAGTCTGTCACGAGTTTTATTACCGCAAACAGGACATAGTATCCATTTGTTTTTCAGCATCTTATCTTCCTATTACAATATCGTGCAATCTTTTATCCGTTATAAATTTTTTTCTTCTGGGGTCACCCTCTGCACGATAAATCATTAAATTTGACAAATCAAATATAGAACTCCATATTGTTTCAAAGTCTGGCTCATCATCGTATTGACACATAAAACCATATTCACCTTTTAGCAGTTTTTGAGTTTCTACAACAGGGTCATCGCTTGCATTGTTAATGCAATTATCCATAACAACAGAGTATCTTGTGTAGGAATGATAGTCATCTCCTTTAGCAAAATCATAAGGCTTAAGTTCGTCTGAAATAAAACTATTAACCGTACATACCAAGTAACCATCGTCAATACTTTTTGCTTCACGGATTTTCTTTATATTCGGTGTGCATTCAACTACCACCATTTTACCGCTTTTGTCTGCAATCAAAATATTATAATTTGACGCAATAGGTAACTGTATTAACAGATTAAGTGCTTGCTCTGTGGTATTTGCTTTTTCAAGCAAATACCTAACCGTAAAACAAGAGTTAAAACCTGCTTTAATCTTTCCAAGCTCAGTCAGAACAAAAGTCATAGCAACAGCTAAACCGTGTTCGTTTAAACCTTCTTCACCGTTGATAAACGAAGAAGTTGTTAAATTAAATCTATTCCCATTTTCTGGAGCATAAATTTCGCTGCTGCTACCATTTTTTAAATATGGTGGCAAATCATTATTTCTGCCATATATTACTCTATTGTCTTTAGAATATGCAAATGCCGTACACCCTCTAATTTCAACAGGGACATTGTCCTCCAAATTATACATACAGCACCCCATACACAGCATCCAAGAAACAAATTCAATGTAATCTACACCTATTGTTTCACTTAAACCTCGGATTTCCTCACATACCTCTGGAAAGAATGTATTTAATATTTTTTCGCTTTCTTTACCGTGTTTCATCTGAAACTCATCTAAATGCAGCGGAAAGGTTATGCCACCTTTTTTGAATATATTTCCTCTCTTAACCCCCATCTGATAGTGATTACCTTTTAGTCTTAAATGATACATTTTTTAACTCTCCTTTGTCTTTTTTATTGCAATCCAAACTTCAGAATGCCCTTTGGTTGGTCGTCCTTCGGAAATAGGATATATCTCAATGTCTGGAAGTCCAGCGTATTCATATCCAGAAAACGGAAGAAACTCTGTTAAGAAGCGATGAAATACACTTTGTACATCTTCTTTGAATAAACCATCGTTCTCAAATACTACCCACATAGCTTCTGGAATAACAAACTCTGTTATGTCATCAAATATAGGAACATCACTTGCAACTGCTATATAATAATAAATATCTTGTGGGTTTGTATAGACACTTACTCCCATTATTCCAGTTGGCTTTCCATTGGATAATTTCGAAAGTTTAGAAATCTGATTATTGTCTAATGCCTGTTCCCAAAACATTGGGACAATACGCATATTTTCTTCTAAATCTTCCGTTAAAGGTGTCTTGATTCCCACAATACGGATATTCTCTTTTTTCTCAATGTGATACGACATTTCTTCTCCTCCCGTCACTTTAATTGAAAATTTGATTGGTGGATATGCACTTAGTGTGCAGCCCATATTTTTAGCCAACATAGGTGTTATCCCGTGAACATTTTGAAATGCACGATTAAATGAAGTAGGAGAAGAGTACCCGTATTTCAAAGCAACATCAATTACCTTACTTTCTGTTCTTTGAAGTTCAAATGCTGCCTGCGTCATTTTACGACGGCGCACATACTCAGATAGCGTAATCCCAGAAATATAAGAAAAAATACGCTGAAAATAATATGGTGAACAACACGCAATACGGGCTGCTTCCTCATAAGATAAATCTTTATCTAAATTTGTTTCTATATAATCAATGGCTGCACTGATTTTTCTCAACCATTCCATTAACTTGCCCTCCCTTTATGTTATAGTAATCTGTTACTAATGGTATTTCCTCTCTTTTTCTGCTCACTTTTGTAAACTTGTATATAGTGTATCTGAATAAAAAATATGTTTCAATCTTCAAATTACAATGTTTAATATGAACTTTTGGCTCTGTAAGCAGGAAGTGAAATATCTTATAGACGGTATTTTCACATCGTTTAATAAGAAGCCACAAATCCATACAATATAATAAGAGAATTATATTGGCACAAGGTGGTGAGCTTATGGACGAGAGAAACAACGATTTTGATTTCGATTTTATG
>OGCQ01001138.1_pt1 | contig 35362 bp, 51 predicted proteins | sample 1570161 | NCBI WGS metagenome assembly OGCQ01 (sample SAMEA4384402, study PRJEB24528) | human gut metagenome | reverse complement strand
GAAATATTGAATTTTCAAGGAACAAGTCCCATTTGGGGTATGGGAAGTCTTAGTTTCATACTAATAGCTCCTTTCTATTTTACTCGGCATTGGCAGATGCCTGTAATTAAAGTATAGGAGAAAGCAAAAGGAAAGGCAATAAGTAGAAAAAGTAGATTACATATTTCGAACAGAAGAACACAGAAAAGAAGATTCTAGTCTTATAGACAACTGCATATATAAAGTGGTCGCCCTTACGGCAACAAGGGTGGCCACCTGAGTAAGTAACATGATGCTTACGGAATTTTAAAATTTAGAAGAATGATACTTGGATATCAGCACCCAAACGATTAAGTCTAGGCGCTGAAAGAGCTCTTATATATCGTACTCATCTAAGATTTTCAAAATCTGTAAAATAAGTACAACACATTCGAGAATATTTTTGAAAAATTCCCTTAAGCCCCACCTCCTTTCATGGAGGTGTCCATTTATAATGTTACTCCTTGGCAAACTCCTTTCCGACCAATGGTCTTTAGAAAATTGTCTAAGTGTAACAAGGCCATTGTAACAGATATATATGCAGTTGTCTATAAAAGTAGAAAAGGAGGGAATTATGATACTTGAAAAGATTTTAAAACTGGCAGAAAAGAATAATATCTCAGTCAGTTGCCTTGAGAAAACGCTTGGTTTTGGAAATGGAACAATTAAGAAGTGGGGAGAATCATCTCCAAGCGTTAATAAGTTGAAAAAGGTAGCTGATTACTTCGGCGTAAGCATTGAGTATTTCTTAGAGTAGGAGGTGATAAGCGTGAGTGAAATTATCAGAACACCAGCGATCGCAAAGATAATCGGTTGTACGGTGAATCAAGCAAGATATAATATCCGGAATAATGTTTGGCACTTTGGAAGGGTGGTAAAGCGTGGAAACAAAAGATTTTGTGAATCAACAATAACGGATGTTGCAAAGTATATTGGAATCAGCAGGGAAGAGGCAATCCGGAGACTTGAAGGAGGTGAGGACAAGCAGTGACATACAAAGAGTATCTAAGATACAAACGCAACAAAAATCGAGCAAAGAAAAGGAGAAGGAAAGATGGAAGAAATTAAAACAGAGGAGCAGATGAAGGAGATTCAGGATGCGATTACATATTATCATGAATTACTTGAGCGTAATGAGATGTTAGAGAAGAGAAATCAAGCAATGCTGAAAAAGATACGACAGGAAAAGAGGGACAAGCTGAAAGCCGGGTTATGTTGCAAGATATATGCAATCATAGCAGTTGTGGCTACGATCTTTGGATTTGGAATGGTGGTTGGAAGATGTCTTACGTTTTTAACTACAATGGGATTCTAAAAAAGTGCCCAAGGTTTGCAGACCTTTTTCGGGCACAAGTTTAAAAACACAATTAAATTGTAAAACAGAAGAGAGGGAAAGTCAATGGAACAATTAGAAGGAACGGTAACAATGCCGTTGATTGTATATCAGCAGCTTAGAAATGATACGAGTCAGATTTTCGATTCGCACGGTGCCAATCGCAATTCAAAAGACGAGAAAAGCGGTATTTGGCTCTATTTGAATCAGGAAAAACTTTTTGATCTTGCGTGGGAAGAGATGATCAGACGTGGCATAGATGTATCAAAGTACGACAAGGAGAAAGCAACGTACGAGCATGGATTTGTCAAGTTCGGGTTTAAAGAGAGTCAGGTCGATGTAAATGCATAAGTATGTATGCCAAAGTTGCGGGGCAAATTTGGACCCGGGCGAGAAGTGTGACTGCACGGAAAAGCGCAAGGAGGCAGAAAATCTACGTAAGCAGCTGTTTGTGCAGGAAAAAGACGGACAATTTGCATTAAAGGAGTTGATTGCATGTACATAGGTATTGCCGGACAAGAGAAAGGAACATGCATAAATGATTGTGACGCTTATCAATATGCATTAGAGCAGATGCAATGGGATGAGGAATTACAAAAAGAGTTTGTTGAGTGGTTTTACTCGGGAAACTATATACACGAGGAGGAAGGAAATGCTTAAAAGTTATGATGAGCTTAGAAAAATAGATGTGAAGCCATATTGTGAGAAACGAGATGGGCTACTGTATCTGAATTGGGCAATGTGTATTGACTTACTCAGAAAAAATGGGGCGACAAAAGTGGAATGGGGAGCGATACCTGATGAAAAGACAGGTTGCAGTCTAAGAATGACCGATACTGTTTTTACAGATTCCAAAGGGAATACAAACCGATGTTACGAGACGCGCATACGAGTATTAATTGATAATAATGTATACGAGATGCAGACCCCAGTGATGAATGGGGCGAGTCCGGTCAAAGACAACTCAATGTCGCAACAGAGAGTGTGGAACAGTATGTGTAGAGCGTTTGTAAAGTGTGTTGCTATTAATACCGGATTAGGTTTCGATTTATGGCTAAAAGAAGAATATGACAAGATGGAAGCGCAAATCCCGGAAACAGCGGATAACCAAGCATCCGCGGCAAAAATAAAAACATTGGAAAAGCTGTGTATTTCCCACGGCATCGATTTGGATGCATGGATTTGTGGAAATGGAAGGACGCGTGAGACCTTAACCGAAGGAGAAGCGGCAAAGATGCTGAATGCAATTAAGAAGAAATACGGTGATGAGTAGTGAAACTTACAGGGGAATTGAAACAGCCAATAATTGATTTTGCAACTGGAAAGCCAATATTGCTATTTGAGCCTGTCGAGGATTTTCGGCAGGCATACGAAGAACTTAAGGACTACGAGAAGTTAAGCCTTGAAATAAAGCCATACAGGCGCAAGAGAAGTCTTGATGCAAATGCATACTACTGGGTACTGCTTACCAAATTAGCAAAAAAGATAGGCTTATCAAATCCGGAAGCGCATAATATGTTACTTTGCGGATATGGACAAGTTGAGCTGTTCGGAAATAAAGCAGTATACATCACGATTCCGGATACGGAAGAGGCAGAGAAAAAGGTCAAGAACGCAACAGACTACCACCTACAAGCGACTTCGCAAGTCCGAGAGGGAAATGACGGTATTATGTACCGGACATACAAATTGCTAAGAGGGTCGCACACGTACAACACAGAAGAAATGGCTAGATTGATTGATGGATTAGTGCAGTGTTGCAAAGATGCAGGTATGCCGGATGCCGATATTGCATCACCGGACGAAAAGAGAATTTTGAAAGAAAGGTACGGTGTGGATTTTGGCTAAAAGGCTATGGAGCATTTTTACAGACGATATGGATCACTGTATGTATACCGGTCAGTACGGGGTGGAAAGACATCATATTTTCTCGCACACGTCAAACGAGAGAGATTTGTGCGAAGATTATGGTTTTATTGCTCCGTTAAGACCGGATTTGCATCCAAATGGAGTACATAGAGGGAAAGATGCAGGAAAGATAGATAAGGATTTAAAGAAACGCTGCAAAGCGTATTATTTGGAACACTACGGAACAGAAGAACAGTTCCGGCAAGAATTTTTTTACAGAAGTTAGTAAGGGAAAATCCTTTGCTATAGAGTAACTCGTAAACCGTTCATGGCAGAATAGTATATCACAAAACGTAAGCCAAATACCTCCTGCTACACAATGCTGAGTGGGAGGAGAAAGGGGTGATGCAATGAGTTTTGCAGAAATGATATTTAACAGAATTGGTGATGGACATCGAAACGCGGTAGGGAGACCAGATGATCTGAATGTTGACAGAAAACTGCGAGCATTGATTGAACATGCAAATCATAACGGTGACTGTATTATTTCCGGAAAGAACGGGTATTACAGACCGATTCCGGGAAATGAGATAGATGAAGCAGAGTATAAAATATATATGAGACAGAACAAGTCTAGAATAGATAAGTTAAAAAGTAAGCAGGCGTGTATGAATGTTGCATTCGAAATGAAACGCCTTGAAATATGGTATGCACAGGAAATGAGGAAGAACCGGAATGACAAATAGCAGAAGAAAAGGAGCATCTGGAGAACGTGAACTCGCAAAGAAACTCAGGGAATATGGCTATGAAGCGCGAAGAGGACAGCAATACTGCGGTTCTAATGGAGATGCAGACGTTGTAGGAATACCAGGAATACATATTGAGTGCAAGCGGGTAGAAGCGCTTAATATTGAAAAAGCAATGCAGCAGTCGATTTCAGACAGTAAAGATGGAGAAATACCTGTTGTAATGCACAGAAAAAATGGTGAAAAGTGGAAGGTAACAATGACATTAGATGATTTTATGAAAATTTATAAGAAGTAGGTGATGGCTTGAATTACTTAGCTGAGATTATCGCCTTCGAACGATGGCTCGAAAATAACTACTTGACCAGAGACGCCCAACTCCTGTGGTACAGATTAATGTACCAGGCTAATAAGTGTAACTGGCCTGAGTGGGTTACAGTAGATAACCTGAGATTGATGGCAGCCATGCAAATGAGTCGTGAGGCAACCTTTATAAAGGTGCGAGACGATCTCCTAAAAGCTGGTTTAATCGAATACCAAAAGGGCAAAAAAGGAAGCCCGAACAAATACAGATTAATACCTTTCACTTTCAAAAACGTAGTAAAAAGCGAAGTAGAAACGGTAGTAAAAAGCGAAGTAGAAGCGGTAGTAAAACAAGTAGCAGAAACCGTAGACATAGATAAATATAAAACAGAAACTAAAAATAAAAAGAAAGATACTAACGTATCTAAAGAAAAAATCGACTTTGCGGCGATTTCCGACTTGTACAACAGCATCTGTGTATCTTACCCGACATTGAAGACCATGTCTGAGAGGCGGAAAAAGGCTGTCCGTGCAAGGATGAATACAGGCTATACCTTGAGTGATTTTCAGATGTTGTTTAAAAAGGCAGAGGGGAGCAGTTTCTTGAAAGGGCAGAACAACCGGAACTGGTCCGCTACATTCGACTGGCTGATCATGGACGGTAATATGGCAAAGGTACTGGATGGAAATTATGACGACAAGGCGCATGCAAACGGAATAGTTCAGACGAGGATTCGCGACCGAGTAAGCGAGGTGGATAACTGGTGACAAGGGAAGAGTTTAAGAACATTGTCAAAGCCATAAGGGCAGCATATACAAATACTCCGATTGACAGCCAAGCAGTATTTGATCTGTGGTATGAGATGTTAAAGGATGCAAGCTATGAAGATGTTTCGAGAACGCTTGAAAACCACATCAAGGCGAATAAGTTCGCGCCGACAATTGCAGAATTGAGAGCAGGTACAGAGCACAGAAATCGATTTAACAATTTCTTGCCAAGGGGATACGATTTCGACAAGTTGGAGGCTGCTTTATTGGAGGTTGACAACAAAGCGATTGAAGAAAAGAGGAATTTAATTGAGAATCAAGCAGATAAACCCGAATGCTTGGTATGACATACCAGGATACGGCGGAAAGTATCAGATCAATTACTTCGGCAATATCAGACGTGCTTTGAAGAATGGCAGATACAAAGACCTGCATCCGTACACTAAGAGCTCCAACGGAAGACGAGCAGTGAAGTTGAATTGCAAAGAGGTTGTTGTGATGAAACTCATGCAGATCACGTTCATCGGAGAACTGAAACAAGGTTATGTGACGTATCACAAGAATGGGATTCTGACGGACGATGCACTGAACAATATCGGAATCACCACTCGTTTGGAACTCGGAAAGATGACAGGTACGTGGAATGATAGTGAGTTCCCGGTTGTGAAGATTGATAACAACGGAGAAATCATTGATTTTTATAAATCTGCGAGAGAAGCGGGACGCAAGAACCACATGGCATATCAGACGATTTTGGACAGGATAAACGGAAGAGTCAAAAGTCTGTATGCACCGGATGGATATGTTTACGTAAAAGACAAGGACAACGCCATACAGAAAGCGATACGGAGAATAGAACTGGAGAATCAAAAAGAGTGCGGTGTAACGTTCGTGAAAGCGCCGAAAGTGAAATTTGAATTTTAGGAGGAAGAAAGCATGAGTTATGAATATAAAATTGAACTGGTAGAAGAATTACCGAAAGAAATTCCAATAAAGAAAAATGGAACATTAGATACAAGAAATGAATGGTATGGACATTCATACGGGGAATCAGTTGGAAGAGTTTATGATGATGGAAAAGTAGAGTCGTTTTTATAAAAGACCAAGAAAATAAGAACACAGAGTTGTTTGACGTGCTCAGAAGTATTATCCAGTTGCATGAATGTAAGGTATAGATATATGTATGAAATTTTGCTAGTTGCAGAAGAGGGGCTTAAACGATATGTGACAACAGAAGTTAGAACAGATGGACCTTATACCGTATGTCTTTATGATGAGATGAATGAAATTGAAGAGCTCTTTGAAGAACTTGCAGAAAACGAAGAAAAAGGGTTCCGATTTGATAGTTATGGAACGCTATGTGTCTTGTTTTATGATGATTTTGGAGATCAGATAGAAGCAGAATTTTTTAACATGAGAGAACTGTTGATGTGCATTCATTCTGTGAGACTGGTTGAATTGGAATCGGAGATTGTTGATTAAGTGGAGGAAAAACATGGATAGATATACAGAATATCACGGTGAAAAAACTGATGAAGAGACAAAGATGGATAAGATAACAACGGAATTTGCAGAGCATATCTGTGACAATCTGTGCCGATATCCGCACATGGCAGATGGAAAGTCTTTAGAAATTATATGTTCAGAATGTAAAATTGGGAAGTTTATCTGCGATATCTTGAATGAATACAATCGGATTAATGATTTTGATAAGACGCAGACTGCAAAGCTGCTAAAGCAGGTGCAGGAGCTGAAGGAACGGGATACGGCGAAGAAACCGATTATCATCGGGGTGAATGGAGCCATTGGATGCAGAGTGGGGGAATGTCCAAAATGCGGAGGAATACTTAGAAGTTATATGAGGTTTTGCGACGAGTGCGGACAGAGACTAGATTTCGGAGGTTTAGATGAAATTTGAAAATGCATGTAACTGCATAGTAGATTATTCAATTTTAGAAAAAGCAATAAAAGAAGAATGTAGTAGAAGAAATATCACACCCAAAGACGAATACAAAATTTATCTTTATCGTGGATATGCTGGAATTTCAATAAAGCATGACAAGGTGTCGGTACATAGAATAATTGGGAAATATATTGTTGGATTTAATTTCGATTCAGAAATTCACGTTCACCATATTGATGGAAATAAATTAAATAATAATATTTCTAATCTTCAAGTAATTAAAAATTCGTTACATACAAAAGAACATAATTTAGTTCAATATGTTTCAGAAGAGTATAAAAGAAATTTTGGAAACAGGATGCGACATATTATTTCGAGAAGTGATGTTACAAAAGAAACAGTGATTTCTCTTAGGAACAAAGGGTTAACAATCAACCAAATTGCTGAAAAACTAAATTGTGGATATAACACTGTTTGCAGAAGATTAGGAATGAAAGATTAGATTGGAGTGAGTAGAGATGCGAGAAATACTTTTTAAAGCAAAGAGGTTGGATAACGGCGAATGGGTGGAAGGGAATCTTGTGCAATCAGAAGATGTAGATGATGATTTCAAAGTGATAATAATCCCGTTAAAAGAGTCTTGGATGTATACGGAAGAATACTCAAATGATATAGGGTTTGAAGGATGGTATAAAGTCGACCCAACCACCCTCTGCCAGTACACAGGACTTACCGATAAGAACGGCAATAAGATTTGGGAGAATGATATTTTGCGTATAGGCGAAAATGAAAAATTAATGGTATCATGGCATCATTTTAAGGCAAGCTGGGTATTAAGCAAGAAAGGTTGGATGTACAATCATTTCTTTGGAGAATCCGTTGAGCCGGAAGATGTAGAAGTGGTTGGAAATATTTTTGATGGAGGTTTAAATGACGGTAAAGAAACAGAAGAAAATTAACTTTGTAAATGATTGTGAAGCAATTGTAGATTATAAAGAATTAGAAAATGCTATTTTATGGTACTCGGATTCACCAGTTACTTCAGTTAAACATATTTATATGCATGGGAAATATCCTGCTGTAAGTATCGGAAAAGATAAAATACATATTCATAGATTATTAATGATGTATTGGTTGGATTCTAAAATACCCACAGAATTTTCGGTACATCACATTGATGAAAACAGATTAAATGCTTCTAAAAATAATTTGTCTGTTGTATTAAATTCTGTTCATAACAGTAATCATAATAAAGGTAAAAAGATTACTCAAAAGATGATGGATAGACTCTTAGAAATGAATCATGCAAGAAAAGGAACGAGACAACCTTTCCACAGAAAAGATGTTTCAATCAGCGATGTTAAAGAGTTGCTAGATAAGGGATATAGCATTAACAAAATAGCAAAAGAACTCGATTGTGATTGGAGTACAGTTAAAGCACGAGAAAAGGATATTTTTGATAATGCAGATTTGTTGGAGGTGGAGTGATGAAAGTAAATCAAGAAGAAAAGGTAGACAGATATGGAATTTACCCTCATATTCGCGTATCTGGAAAAGATGCAAACCCTCAGAATATCCATGAGTGGCTGTATAGTCATTATGGGACAGGATATAAATTTGTGATGATTTTTGATTGTACGGCAGATGAATGGGAGAAGCCTGAAAAAGAATATCCAGTTTACCACATGGATGCAATTGACGAGGAAATTATGGAATACATAGGGACGGAACGTGTCAAACAGTGGCTTAAACGAAAAGGAGTGATTCAATGAACGTACTAGAGAAGATTTTGGAAGAGATAAAAGAGAAGAATAGATTTGTCAAGAGTGACCTCGATTTAGGATACAACAGTGCAGTGTATGATTGCTCTAAGATTATAAGAAACTATTTGACGAATTGTAGAGATACGAATGTTACTAGCAATGTCGGTTGGATTCCGGTAGAAGACGGATTGCCGGAAGAACATGATTCTATATTTGCAAAATTTAAAGGAACAGACATGTGGTCAAATGCAATGTTTGAAAAGTCGTCGGACAAAGTAAATGTAACTTTTGAATTTGAAGACGGAACACGAAAATCCGGAACATCTTATACGATTGATGGAAAATGGAAGTGCGAAAAGGGGAATTGTGCTGTGAAACGAAAGGTTATAGCATGGCGTCCACTTCCGGAACCATACAAGCCTAAGAAAGACCTTCCGGCAGCAGGAAATGAACATATTATGAACAAATTTATGAAAGTTGAGTAGGAAATTTTAGAAAGGAGACCGAATCCCCGGCCGGGAAAGACATGTCGGATTCCTTTAGAAAAAAATGGATAAAGAGCAAAAATCGATAGAACGAATCAAGATGGCATCTGAAATGAGTTTGCATCATTACGGAAAGCCTCTTATCTGTACATATTCCGGTGGGAAAGATTCGGATGTAATACTTGAGTTATTTAAGAGATCCGGAATCCCGTTTGAGGTACATAACAGCCATACTACGGCAGATGCGCCACAGACAGTATACCATATCAGAGAAGTATTAAAAAAATTGGAATTACAAGGAATTAAATGCGAAATCGAAATGCCGACATACAAAGGAAAACCAACAAGTATGTGGAAATTGATACCACAAAAACTTATGCCACCTACAAGAATGGTGAGATATTGCCGCTCTGTCTTGAAAGAGACAGGATGCCAAAATAGATACATCGCAACAGGAGTAAGGTGGGATGAATCGAATAAAAGAGCGGAAAGAGGAGAATTTGAAAAGCTTGGGAAAAGCTACAATGAGAATGAGACTTTTTCTACTATTATGCTTATGAACGATAACGGATCAAAGAGACGAATGGGTGAGCTTTGTATGCAACAGAATAAAATGGTTGTAAATCCAATTATCGACTGGACGCATTCAGATATTTGGCAGTACATAGAATCAGAACATATAGAAGTATGCGATTTGTACAAACGTGGATATGATCGAGTTGGATGTATTGGTTGCCCAATGGCAAGCAAGAAACGTTACAAGGAATTTGCGGATTTTCCGGAATACAAGAAACTGTATATCCACGCATTTGACAGGATGTTGGAAGAGCGTAAAAGACGCGGAAAAGAATGCAAATGGAAGTCTGGAGAAGAAGTGTTCCTTTGGTGGATGGAAGATGAAAACATACCAGGTCAGATGAGCATAGAGGACTTTTTATAGAGGACAGCGGAGCACGGTCTTAAGTGCCGTTGCCCCGACCTCACAGTATTATAGGCTCCTCTACTATATATACACGCGATCTTGAAAAATCTAACGCTATTTAAAAAAATATAAAAATTAAAGAAGGTGATAAATTGAGCTATGGAAGAACACGGAAGCAAGCAAAGCTGGACGAAGAAAATACCTTTGATGATATTATAAAGCGAGGACCGAGTGAAAGTGCGAAGAGGGCATTTAAACGAGATGTACGCAAGGAATACGGAGTAAAACAATGCTTAACAAAATGGGGAGTTAACTTAAAGGGAGTGATTGCCGATGGACAAGCAAAAGCTGAAAAAATACATGCCGAACAAAGAGAGACTTAAGCGGATAGATGAAAGAATAGATGAGTTATGTGAGAGAGATATTCCGGAAGTGATGGGAAAAGTAGTTGGATCCAGTGAGGATTTCCCATATACTGAAGTCAGAACTTCTGTAAGAATGTATGAGCCTTATGAGAATGATAGGATAAACAAGCAAATCCGAGAGAAAGAAGCAGAACGCTTACAGGTGCTGGCGGAGATTCAAGAAGTTGAAGAGTTCCTTGACGGGATAGAGGATGCGGAAATAAAAGAGATTTTTGAACTGTTGTATGTCGACGGAAAGAAGCAGAGAGAGGTTGCAAAACAGTTCAATATAGACCGAAGTTATGTATCAAAAAAAATCAATGGATATTTGCAACTTTCACACTTTTCACAAAAATAATATGTTATAATTATTCTAGAAAAGTTATAATTAACTTTTGACTTTTCTTCCCAAAACACACATACATTGAGAGAGACGCCTTGCAGAGATTGTGAGGTGTCTTTTTTGTGAATTTTGTCAATAGACAAAAAAGAACATACGTTCTATAATGGATTTACTTCATGCGTGAAATAAATGTCACACCATGTTGAATGATGATGAAAAATCTTGTATTATGTTTATAGGGTTTTGTTTATGTAAGTGTGTGGAGGAAAATGGTATGGCAAAGAAAAAAGGAAAAATAGAACGTAGTATACATTATTTTGATGTTACTTTACAAAGGCTAGGACGGGAAAAAGAGGACTCATTCGTAAGTTATAAGAATCAAGGCAAAAAAATGTTAAGTGTTTTTAAGTATTTTAATGAACTTAACAATAGTTTAAAGTTAGCGAAAAAGAAAGAAGATAGATTGCAAATTTTAGAAGATATGGAATATACTACGGACAAAGGAGATAAACTATACGTCGAAGTTGATGAAATTAATGAAGCTGATGGGCATATAAATTTTCGCTTGGTACTATGTAGACCAGACGCATTTCCTTATATAGAGAAAGAGGGAAAATTAGAAGAAATTGTAGGGCTTGTAGAAGGGGAATTTAATATCGCGGAAATAACACATTGCGTAATTTTTTATAAAGAGGGAATAATGGGAGCTGAGTTTAATTTTAACGGGGCTAGACCCAGTGCAATTGCCGCATATGCGAGTGTTAAGTGTAATAAAATAGAAAAATTCGTTTGTGCTCCTAAATTACGAGGAGATACATTTGAGAGAATTTCGGATAAAGCAGGATACTCATTATTTCAGCTAAAAGTTAAAAATACGCCAGATATGAAAACATTTTTGCGAGATAGAATGGGATTGATAGGGAGTACAATTAATGAAATTGATGATTTGGATTCCTATGAAATTATTTTAAGAAGAAGAATCGGAAAAAAGAAATTGGGATTTCCTGGATTGATGTCAAAAAAAGATATCCAAAAATTTATAGGTAATAATATTGAAGATATTGAGAAGTTTGAAATTAATCAGGGAATTTATCGAGATCCGATTAATTTGTTGACTGATAAGATGATAACGAGAAAAGACTTTGTAATGACAAAAAAGAAAACAATAAATAGTAGCTCTATGTACGAAGCGATTATTAACTTTTATGAGAACTCGGTTCAGAAAGAGTAGTGATGATTATGGAAAATAAAGAACACTTATGTAGGCGGTGTTTATTATTGATTGTATCGATTATTTTAGGTGCAGTAGTAGCAACTTTAATTTGTGATGAGATAATAAAAAATAAAATTCCTATTGATGAAAACAACATGGTGGAAGTATCTAAAGTCATGATTGGTGTTTGGGGAACTTTGTTGGGATTTATTATCACAGCAGAATCTATTTTGGTGGCATTTAGTAACGGAAGAATTACTTATGAATTTAAGAAGACCGGGCACTATATGACTGTTATATTTCAATACACTCAGACAAGTATAAAATTATTATTATATATTTTAATCTTTGTGATAGTCATAGTTATAAATAGATTTGGAATAAGAGAAATGTTTTTATTTATTTCTTGCGGCATTATGACTTTTATTGATGTTTTTGTGAGTTTTTTTATTCTAATATTGATGCTAAAAATGGCAAACAAAGAATAATAAATAGGCACCCTTCGGGGTGCTTTTCTAATACCCAAATACGGATACATAGCTCAGCCGGTAAGAGCAGCCGCCTCATAAGCGGAAGGTCGCAGGTTCAAGTCCTGCAGTATCCATCGTAGGCAGGATAGAGTAATGGTAATTCGCTAGGCTCCTTACCTAGAAATGTTGGTTCGATTCCTTCTCCTGCAATTGAAGAGGTGATGATATGTTAAAGTCTTGTAGCTATTGCGGAAGAATTCACGATAGCAAATATGTGTGCAAACAGAAAGAACAGAAGATTAGAGAGAGACAGTCATATAGGACAGAAAAAAGTAAACAATCTCGTTCTTTCCATAACTCTAAGAAGTGGCAAGATAAAAGAGAGGATATAAAATTCAGAGATAACTATTGCTGTCAAGTATGCGCAAGAGGATTACATAACCCTAGTAGACAATATGAAACAGAGGATACATCTGTGCACCACATAGTTCCGTTGGTAGAGGACTATGAGAAGAGACTAGACGATGACAACCTAATTACATTGTGCTCTAGGCATCATGAGATGGCAGAAAAAGGCGATATAGATAGACGCGAGTTGCTACGAATTGCGAAAGAACAAGAGAAAAACTTCGATTTTCCAGTTTGCTAGGGTACCCGCCCGGGGTTCGAAATGAATTTTCAGACAATTTCACCACACCGACGCCCCATTATGATTTATAATTTATTCCCAAAATGAGAAAGGAAAGGAGGAATTTATATGGCTAGACCATCAAAGCCAGCAAGCGTAATCAAATTGGAAGGCAAATCGCATAGAACAAAAAAAGAATTACGGAACAGGGAGCAAGCGGAAAATTCTCTCCTTTCCGGAATGAAATTAAAAGAGTCGGAAGAAGTGAAAAATAATCCGAAAGCACATCAGGAATTTTTGAGAGTCAAAAAATTATTATCCGGAATCGATAAGAGCGATGACCTATACGGAAGTGTAATCAACAGGTACTGCTTAACGCTTGCGGAGTGTGCGGATTTCGAAGAGAAAAGAGAACATGCACAAGAATTGATGGATAAGTTAGAAATGCGTTCCGATGAAATGGAGTTTGTCGAGTTTCTGAAATTACAAGACGGACTTGCAAAACAGCTTATATCCTACGATAAGCAAATACAGGCAAAAAGAAAGATGCTATTTGACATTGAAAAAGAAAACGTCATGACGATCGCATCTGCTCTACGGAGCATTCCAAAAACACCAGAAAAGAAAAACAATGCATTGAAAGAGGCATTAAGTGGTTAAGGATGGAAAGGCTTACGTTTATGCCAAATGGTGTGTCGAGGAAAACGTAGGATATGCACCGATATATGTTAAAAAGCAATGTAAGAGTTGGCTACAGATAGCAGATGGGAACGATGAAGATGCTTTTGTTGATGAGAAATCCTATGAAAAGATATGTAAGTTGTTAAAACTTATGGTACATCCAGATTTGAGATGTTCGATATACGATGGATTGGAAGATTATGCATGGCTGTTTATCGTGGCAACGCTTTGCACAAAATTAAAGAATACAGAGCGGGATATAAGATTTTATACAACAGCAGTATTAGAAATCGCACGAAAGAATTTTAAAACATTCAATAGTGCGATTATTTTTATACTTTTAATGCTGACAGAACCGGACTTCTCTCGATTCTTTTCTGTAGCTCCTGATTTGGCACTTTCTTCCGAGTTGAAATTAGCGATTCGGAAAATTATAAAGGTAAGCCCAGCGTTGTATGACGAAGACGAGCCGGCATTTAAAATTTTAAGAAGTCAAATCATTTGTCTTTTGAATGACAACGAGTATACACCACTTGCATATTCAAATGACGGTATGGATGGAAAGATGGCACATGCGTTCCTGGCGGATGAATGTGGGGCGATGGACGAATATCCGATTGAGGCTATGAGATCCTCTCAAATCACATTGTTCAATAAGCTCGGGATTATCATTAGCACACAATATCCGAATGATGACAATTCCATGATAGACGAGATAGACATTGCCAAGAAAACGCTTGACGGATTACTGGATGATAGACGAACATTCGCTTTGCTTTACGAACCAAACGATGAATTAAAAATTGGTGAAGAATGGCAGACGAACGATTTATGTATCTACCAGAGTAATCCGGTAGCTTATGCACATGGATACATCTTTGATGAGATTGTTAAGAAACGTGCAATCGCTGTTCTGTATGAGAATAAGCGAGAGAATTACTTATGCAAGCACAATAACATCCTTTACAAAGGGCTTGGAGTTGAGGGATACATAGATATACAAAAAGTAAAGCTGTGTAGGATTGAGAACAACAAAGAGTTTTGGAGAGGAAAGAAAGTATGGCTTGGCTTGGACTTGTCGCAGACGGATGACAATACGGCTCTCGCAATGGTAACAATCGTTGACGGAATTGTTTATGCAAAGGTCTTTGGCTTTGTTCCGACAGATAAAGTGGAGTTCAAGAGCAAGAAAGAACACGTTGATTACAAGCGCTTGATTGCGAATGGAGATTGCTTCTCTTGTGGAAATGAAGTGATTGATTATATATTCGTTAAGAATAAGATTGTTGAGATTGAAAGTGAATACGGTGTTGAAATTCAACAGATAGGATATGACAAATGGAACGCATTAGCAACTGTGCAGCAGTTGGAAGAAGATGGTTATGAATGTGTAGAAATCAAGCAGCACAGTTCTGTATTGCATCAACCAACCAAATGGTTGAGAGAGTTGATACTGGAACGGCAATTCTGCTATATGTCAAACAGAATGTTGGAAATCAACTTTCAAAATGCAAGGTGTACGGAAGACACCAATAGAAATAAGTATGTGAACAAGAAAAAATCAGAGGGAAAAGTCGACATGGTAGTAAGTCTGATTAATGCAATGTACTTACTGCAACAGTATGTAATGTATAGCTCAGACGATTTTGTTGTTCAGGTAGGATAGGAGGATATTGTGTTTGTTAAAATGAAAAAAGCTTTACCTAAAGAAGACTTGGAAAGAATGAGATACGCTTTAAAAGATGAAGCTATAATAACGACTCCGCATGTTGTGATTAGTAATATCGATCCAGCATTGATGGAAATTATTGAAAGCAGGAAAGATGATATTTACAGTATAGAGATATCCAAAGACGGAGATTTTCAAATTTATTTCGAAAGGAGCAATCAGTAAGGAAATTTTTTAAACGAAAGGAAAGGGCAGAACCAAACATGATCGATGAATCGGCGATTGCAGAACCGCTTTTAAAGGCATTTCTAGGAAATGACGAAATGACAAGAGAAAAGGCAATGCAGATTCCAGCACTGGCCGGGGCAATCAATGAGATTGCGGAAACTGTCGCAAATGTGCCGATTAAACTGTACAAGCGCGGAAAGAAGCGTGTCGAAGAAGTGAAAGGCGATTGGAGGGTACATCTTCTGAATGAAGATACAGGAGATACGCTAGATGCAAATATGATGAAGCAAGCACTTGTAAAAGATTATTTGCTGGATGGGGAAGGAAACATTTATGTGGACTGGGAAGAAAGTGAAATCCAGTCATTACGATATGTCCAGTCAAATCATGTTTCTTACGCACCGAATGCAGATGTAATTTTTAAGGAATATGTAGTGCTCGTGCAGGGAAAACGGTATTTCCCAGAACAGTTCGTGAGAGTTCTTCGCAACACAAGAGATGGTATGCGTGGTGTAGGCGTTGTGGAAGAGAATAGTAAAATACTGAGTGTTTCTTATAATTCCTTGAAATACGAGGAAGGGCTTGTTAAAACAGGTGGAAATAAGAAAGGTTTTGTAAAATCTGCAAAGAACTTAACTCAGGAAGCTATGGACAAGTTGAAGGCGGCGTGGAGAAAACTGTATAGCAATAATACGGAAAATGTAATTATTCTAAACAATGGTTTAGAGTTCCAGGAAGCCTCTAATACATCCGTGGAGATGCAGTTAAATGAGAATAAGCAGACGAATGCAAAAGAAATTCGCACAATCCTGGGTGTTCCAGATGATATCGGAACTGAGCAAGGAGATAAGGCATTTATAAAATATTGCGTAAATGCTTTCCTTGGTGCTTTTATGGTAGCGTTAAACAAATCCATGCTACTAGAAGCTGAAAAAGAAGACTACTTTTTTGCAGCAGACACATACGAACTTACAAAAGGTGATGCTGACAAGCGTTTTGGTGCATATAAAGAAGCAATCGAAACTGGATGGATGCAAGTGGATGAAGTGCGTGAAAAAGAAAACATGGAACCACTTGGATTAGAATTTATCAAATTAGGACTGCAAGACGTCTTGTATGACCCAAAAACGAAAGTGGTATATACACCTAATACAAATCAGTCTAATAGGCTAGGAGGTGAGAAAGAAGGGCAAGAATTGAAATTAGAGCAGATGGAGACAGAGAAAAAGTCATTATTGACGGATATGTCAACGTTGCAGACAGAGACAGCCGACCAATCCCAGACCGAAAAGGAGGATATTTCATTGAAAGAATAGCTCCTGGGGTATTCAGGAGAGCGATCGCAAAAGCGGACGAGGTAAAGATTCTTCTAAATCACAAATGGGACAAGATGCTGGGTGGAACAAAATCTAATCTTACGCTCAGAGAAGATGCTATTGGTCTGAGAGCACACGCTGAGATTGACAATCCGGAAGTTGTGCAGAAAGCGAAAGAGAAAAGGCTTCGTGGTTGGTCATTTGGGTTTACGAATCCAACCGAGGAAAGAGCAGACCGAAACGGAATGCCAGTAAGAACAATTTCGGATTTAACGCTAAAGGAAGTGTCTTTAATTGATGACACAATGAGGCCGTGGTACACATCTACTACGGTGGAAACAAGAGCCGGAGAGAATGGGGAAGAAACCTTCGAAATCCGTGCAGAAGAATTTGAAGCCGATTATATCGGTTTTGAAGATAAAAAAGAGCCGGAAACTAAACCGGACAACAGTAAACTAAAAAACATGATTAAGAAATATGGAGGAAATGTCTAAGGAAAAAGAAAAATATTAAGGTATTAAACGAAAAAAGAGCAGAACTCGTACAGGAGCTTGAATTGCTGAACGCTACGCTCGAAGCAGAAGAGAGAGCTATTACAGAAGAAGAGGAAAAAAGAGCAGATGAAATTTCTGCAGAGATTGACAGAATCGACAAAACCATCGAGATTCTGAACAAGATGGCTGAGAAGATGACTGAAAGAGCCGAGGAAGAGGAAGAGGATACAGAGGAAAGAGCAGAAGAGGAAGTGTTCGCTGATTTCCTTCGTGGAACAGTGACAGAAAATCGCGCCGCCAATCTTACTTTTGGGGATAACGGAGCAGTTGTTCCAAAAACAATTGCGCAGAAAATCATCAAAAAAGTGTATGATATCTGCCCGGTTCTTGAGAAATCAACAAAGTACAATGTGAAAGGCACTCTTTCCATTCCGTACTATCCATTAGAGGATGAAAATGATATCACAGTTGGATATCACGAAGAATTTACAGAACTTACATCCAGTGCCGGAAAATTCGGTTCTATTGATTTGAAAGGATTCCTTGCAGGTGCTCTTACGCTTATTTCAAAATCCTTGATCAACAACAGTCAGTTTGACATTGTAAGCTTCGTGATTGACCATATGGCATACAGCATCGCTCGATGGGTAGAAGGTCAGTTACTTAATGGAACAGCTTCTAAAGTAGATGGATTAAGCAAAGTAAAAAATGTTGTTACTGCAAAGAAGAGCGATGCTATCACAGCGGACGAACTGATTGACTTGCAGTCTGCGGTAAAAGATGCATTTCAGCAGGATGCAGTATGGATTATGTCTTCTAAGACAAGAGCAGCTATCCGAAAATTGAAAGACGGAAATGGCAGATATCTCTTACAAGATGATGCAACATCTGCGTTTGGCAACATGCTTCTTGGAAAGCCCGTATACGTTTCCGACAACATGAAAGATATGACAACGAGCACAACAGCAATCTATTACGGCGATATGTCTGGGCTCGCAGTTAAAATCACAGAGGAAATGGAAGTACAGGTTCTACGCGAGAAATACGCAACACAGCACGCAGTAGGAGTCGTGGCTTGGATGGAATTTGACTCTAAAGTGGAAAACGAACAGAAGTTAGCTGCGCTTAAAATGGGGGCATAATTATGACGATTAGCGAAGCATTAAAAGAACTCATTGTTGCAATAAAAGGCAGTGGGAATGAGAAAGATATAAAAGAAGAAACAATTGCGGACGTAATTAGCTACATGGCTGAAAATTGGGATTCGATATCAGGAGGGGTAAGCCAAACAGGGATTACAGTAGATACCCTAAACGGAGCTACAGACGTGGGAAAATCTGTTATGAAGGCAGTGTCTCAGGAAGCCGCAAGAACTGCAATAGGAGCAGGAGTACAGTATACATTGCCTGCGGCAGGAAGTGCTATTGGAGGAGTTAAGAAAGCCGGTGCAGTTGCAGCAGTATCTGCACAGAACGCAGGAACAATCGGTGGGCAGTTTGCACAAGCGGAGGTACAGAAGATTGCTACGCTTGCAGATGCCAACAAAACGGCAATTAACGAAATTATTTCGAAATTGAAAGCGGCTGGAATTATGGGATAGGTGATAAATAAATGAGGTGTAATAGAATGTATTGGAGCTATTGCACCTTTTGTTGATTGTTGGAATTTAAAACCGATAAGAAAGGCGGTGGGAAATGAAAGTAAGCGAGATCACGAAAGAAACGATTCTAAATCACATTAGGGAAGATGCGGATAATTTAGAAGATGAGGATATATCTCTATTGGAAGCTATGAAAAAGGCATCTATTGAATTTTGCAAAAGTCAGACAGGTCTCACGCAAGATAAATTAGATGAGCATGAAGATTTAACAATAGCGGTGCTTACTTTAATTTCGGACATGTGGGATAATCGATCGATGACGATACAAAAAAGTAATATAAATATCGTAGTTGATGCTATTTTAGGCATGCACAGAACGAATCTAGTACCTACACCTGATTCGGAGGTGGTTTGATGGATGCTGGGGCATACACACAGAAGATAAGCATCGAAAAGCTATCGCACAACTATGACAGTATTGGAAATCCGGTAGAAGAATGGAAACCTTTTAAAAAGACTTATGCGTACATGAATGGATTGTCTGGAAAAGAATACTGGGAGGCTGCCACATTAAATGCTGAAAATACAGTTGATTTTGTGTGTAGGTGGAAGAAATTTTTTGATGAGATAGATACAAGAAACTATCGAATCGTTTGGAAAAAGAAGGTATTCAATATCAAGACAATTGACAACATACAATTTAAAAATGATATTGTAAAAATAAGGGCGGTGAATTATGGCACGTAGTGGTAAACATGTGAAAGTTGATGGACTTGCAGATGCTATTTTGGATGAATTAAAAAAATATAGCGAAGAAGCAACGGAAACGCTTCACAATACAGCGAAAGAAGTTGCAAAAGATGGTGTAAAATCTTTAAAAAGCACATCACCAAGAGGAAAAGGAAGTAGAAAAGGGCATTACGCTGATAGTTGGTATGTAAAAACTGAACGTCCAAAGAAAAGTAAATCATCAAATATCATTCACAACAAAATGAAACCAGGACTTACACATTTGTTGGAGCGCGGACATCAGCTTCGACAAGGAGGGAGAGCGAAAGCAATCGTACATATTAAGCCGGTTGAAGAGTGGTGCAATGAAGAATTTGAAAAACGAATAGAGGAGAGATTGGGAAGATGATGCTAACAGAATTAGTAGAGGGTCTAAAAAATCTCGGGTTCCAAGTAGCATACAGCCATTTTGCAGAGGGTCACGTTCCGAAATGTCCGTACATCGTCTTGCAAGGTATGGGGAGTGACAACTTCTCCGCTGACGGAATTGTGTATCATGAAATAGAAGATATCGACATTGAACTGTACTGTGACAAAAAAGACCCAATTACAGAGAAAAAGATTGCTGATTTTTTGACAGCAAACAAAATTTATTACGAAAAACAAGAAACTTATATTGAATCAGAAAAAATGATTCTAGTGATTTTTGAAATATAGGAGGTATTTTAAGGAGTAAAGTAAAATTTAACATTAGCAATGTACACATTGCATTAAAACAGGGAGGTGGAGCTTATGACGCACCGTTTAAACTTCCGGGAGCTGTGTCAATTTCGCTCGAACAGCAAGGAGAATTAACACCATTCTATGCAGATGGAATAAAATACTATGTAGCTGCATCGAACGGTGGATACGAGGGTGATTTGGAAATGGCGTTGATCACTGACGAATTCCGCGAAAAAATCTTAGGAGAAGAGAAAGATAAAAATGGAATATTGATTGAAAATTCCAATGTCGAAGCAAAAGAGTTTGCGCTTGGACTACAGATTGACGGAGATACAGAACCTACACTTTTTTGGTTCTACAATTGTACGGCCACAAGACCAAATCTTGAAGCCAAGACTACATCGGATTCTAAAGAGCCTGATACAGATACTGTGACTCTTTCTTGTGCGGCATCTGCAGATGGAGCGGTTAGAGCCAAAACAACAAAAGAAAGTTATGTGAAAGTAAAAGATAAATGGTTTACAAAAGTGTATAAAAAAAATGATGAATTAGCATAGGAGCGAACAAGATGAGAAAGACGCTTACAATTAGTGGGATCGAATGCAACTTCAAAAGTTCTGCAGCAATCCCAAGGATGTATCGCTTAAAATTTGGGCGGGATGTCTTTGTAGATATGCAGAAATTACAGAAACAGGTGGCATTACAAGAAAAATTGAAGAAAGAATCAGAAAAAGAAGTAGAAAGCACGCTTCCGATTGATTCATTGGAGATGTTTGAGAACATTGCATTTTTGATGCATAAGCACGGAGATCCAAACCAGCCATCGGAAATTGACGTTTGGTTGGAGCAATTTGAAACATTTAGTATTTATGAGATTCTTCCGGATATTTTGGAAATGTGGGGATTGGAAAACAAGCAAATGTCCACAGCAAAAAAAAAGACAGAGAAATAGATAGAGAGGTCAATACCGCATTGTTCATGCTTCGATGTGTCCAGTGCGGTATTTCCATTTCCGATTTAGAGCTTCTCAGCATCGGAATGGTGAACGACATGTTTGTTGAGATGAAAAATGATGAATATGAGTATCCGATAGTTGCCACGCAAGAAGATATAGACAGATTATAAGGAGGTGGGTTTAGGTCAAAGAGAGTTAAAGGAATTACGATTGAATTAGACGGAGATGCAAGCGGATTAGACAAGGCACTTAAGGGCGTAGAAAGCAGTCTAAGCAGCACCCAAAGAAGTCTGCGAGATGTGAATAAACTTCTAAAATTAGACCCGTCTAATACCACCTTGCTAGCACAAAAGCATAATTTACTTCAAAAAGAGATTGAGGAAACAAACAATAAGTTAAAGGTTTTAAAAGAAGCAAATAAAAAAGCTGGAGAAAGCGTAAAAAATTACGATGCATGGGAAAAGGCTTATGAACCGATAAGACAGGAAATGGAAAAAACCAAAAATTCTATTTCTGAATTGAAGAAAAAAATGAAAGAATTAGAAGATGTTGGAGATATTGACACGGAGGAATATAAGAAACTTCAATCGGAGTTGAAAGAATCCAATAGCCATCTGAAAGAATTGAAAAAGCAAGCAAAAGAGACTAGTGATGAATTCGGTAATCCGATAAGTACATCGCAGTATGAAGCTCTTCAAAGAGAAATTGTTGAAACAGAGCAACATCTTAAGACATTAAAAAATACTGCCGGAAGTGGAAGCGCAGCACTTGAAGAGGTATCTGCTGTCACGGGCAAAGTAGGAAGTAAAATGAAAAGCGCAGGACAAGCCATCATGCCAGCCTCTGCGGCTATGGCTGGACTTGGTGCAGTGTCTGTCAATACGGCAAACGATTTTGAAAGTGCGATGTCGCAAGCGGCAGGAGCACTTAATATGCCGATGTCACAAATGAGCGAGCTTCGAGACTTAGCAATTGAAACAGGACAAGAGACTATTTTCTCTGCAAAAGAGTCAGGACAGGCAATTACAGAGCTTGCAAAAGGCGGATTAACAGAAGCAGACATTAAAACTGGTGCTCTGAAAGCAACAATGGACTTGGCGGCGTCTTCCGGAATGGACTTAGGAAATGCGGCAAATGTAGTCGTTCAAGCAATGGGTGCATTCGGGCTTTCGGCAGAGGAGTCGGCATTGGCGGCAAACGCTTTAGCAGGAGCAGCAGCATCATCATCTACAGATGTAGAGCCGTTGACGCAAGGGCTGGCGCAAGTGTCCGCACAAGCATATAACGCAGGATGGAGCATGCAAGAGACAACTGCTGTGTTGGGAAAGTTTGCGGATGCCGGAATTGTTGGAAGTGATGCAGGAACATCTTTAAAAACAATGTTGCAGAAACTGGCGGCACCGACAGACAAAGCAGCTGAAATGATAACCAATCTAGGAATCCAAACACGAGATTCGAGCGAAAATCTTCTTGGTGCATCTGACATGGCTCAAGAACTGCAAAACAAGCTTGGTAGTTTATCATCTGCACAAAGAGATGCCGCGTTGCAGACAATTTTTGGATCCGACGCAACGAGAGCAGCAACTGTACTAATGAATAGCGGTTCGGAAGGACTAGCGTCTTATATAAAAGCTACAAACGACCAAGAAGCGGCGCAAAGACTCGCCAACTCGCAGATGGGAGAAGGGTCTCTAGCAATCGAAGAAATGAAAGGTTCTCTGGAAACTGCAGCGATTACAATTGGTAGCAAATTAGCACCGGTGATTACGAAAGTAGCAGAATTTATCACCGATTTAGTAAACAAATTTTCGGCTCTTCCAGAGGGGGTACAGACTGCTATTGTTGTTATAGGTGCAATTATTGCAGTGCTAGGTCCATTGTTAATGATAATCGGACAAGTGGCAATGGGAATTTCGTCTATATCGCTAGCTTTTTCTAAAATGAGTGCATTAGGTGGACTGATTAGCAAGCTTGTCACTACGGTAAGTAAAATGCTAAAAGGATTGTTCGTTGTAATACAAGGGCATCCGGTCATTGCGATTATAACTGCTATTGTTGCAGCTATAATTCTCTTATACACAAAATGTGAATGGTTTAGGGATGCTGTGCACAATGTCATTTCTGCAATCTGCTCATTTTTTACAGAGACGATTCCAAAAGCATGGGATAGTCTGGTCGAAAAGTTTCAAGCAATACCAGAATGGTGGGCTGGAATCTGGCAGCAGGTAAAAGACTTTTTTATACAAACATGGCAGACAATTATGGAGAATCCTATTGTTGTTGCAATCGTTTCTACGATACAGGCACTATTTCGAAATATGGTGACAACAATACAGGGAATCTGGTCTGGACTTGTTTCTATTGCATCTGGAGCTTGGGAATTATTAAAAAATACAATTCTGGGTCCGGTTTTATTACTGATAGACTTAGTCACTGGGAATTTTGAGCAGCTAAAGCTAGACGCACAAAATATCTGGAACAATATTAAGGAGGCTGCAAACCAGATATGGTCTGGAATTAAAGAGGTAGTAGCATCTTTAGTGGATGGGTTGGTAACAAGGGCTCAAATTTTGCTACAGGGCTTTCGGGATGTAATAAGACAAATTTGGAACAACATTAAACAAACAGCATCACAAGTGTGGGAGAGCATAAAGAGCTTTGTTGTAAACACAGCAAATAATCTAAAAGAATCCGCAATAAATACTTTTAAGAATCTGGTATCTGGAATCAAAAATATCTTAAGCAACTTGGGGGAAGTTGTAAAAAACGGCTTCCAGTCTGCAATAGACTTTATAACATCCTTGCCAGGAAAAGCATTGGAATGGGGGAAAGATTTTATACAAGGATTGATCGATGGAATTAAGTCGATGATATCTAAAGTCACAGATGCAGTAGAAGGCGTGGCAAAAAAAATTCGCTCATTTTTGCATTTTTCAAGACCAGATGAAGGACCGCTCAGGGAGTACGAAACATGGATGCCGGATATGATGAATGGTTTGGCGAAAGGAATATATAGCAATATGCCTGTGTTGGAAAAAGCAGTGAGCGCAGTATCGAAGACGATAAGTGGAGATTTAAGTAGAGGTTTATCTATGAATCCTCAAATTGCTTATGCAGCCAATCAATCTGTAAATGTAAACAACGATGTGACGGTGATGGTGGGGAATGAGCAATTTAAAGGGTATATTGTAAAGACTGCATCAAATGGCATTTCAAATATGCAAAAAGGATATACATCGGCAAGAGGAGGAAAATATGTTTGATATTGAGTATGGAGGAATTGCAGCTGATTCACTTGAAGTTAAGATTTCAGAACGTCCGCATATTCCGACACCAAAAAAAAGATACAAATCAATTTCTATTCCGGGGAGAAGTGGAGATTTGATTGAGGTAGATGGAGAATATGAAGATATCGAAATTCCTATCAAAATGAATTTTATAGCAGATCCAGAAGAAGGGGGAATGAAATACCGTAAGATAAAAAAATGGTTACTCAGTGGTGCGAATGTGCTTGTGTTTTCAGACGATGCAAGTGTTTTCTTTAAAGTTAAAAATGTATCTATTGATGATATAGGAAGAGTTGCGAAAGTGGGGTGGACATTTAAAGCATTATTTTTATGTGATCCGTATACATATCTTTTGGATGGAATACGAGAATATAATGTAGAAGAACTAATATATAATCCTTATGAGGTGGCTCATCCAATATATAAAATTGCCGGAGAGGGCACTTGTAGCATAACCGTAAATGGAAAAGTAATAACTGTAAATGTCGGGCAGAATATGACGATTGATACGGATAGAATGTTAGCGTATCGTGAAGATGGAACGCTAATAAACACATCCATTACAGGGGAATATGAAGATATGTACTTGGTAGAAGGAGAAAATATAATCCGTGCGTCAAAAGGTTTTAAGATAACGGTGATTCCGAACTGGAGGTGTTTATAATGATACAATTATACAAAGCGGAAAATAAGAGTTTTGAATGTAATGGAGATATGACTCTGATACCTTCGAAAGCAACTGTTCACGTTGTGATGAATGGGGCGTGGGAAGCTGAAATTGAGCATCCGATTGACAAAGAAGAACGTTGGAGATATATAAAGGAAAATGCAGTTGTAAAGATGCCTTCTTTTAATGGTAAACAGCTTTTCCGGATAAAGAAGAAACGCAAGTCAGATTCGGGAGTTGCTGCAACTCTTGAACCGATTTTTTTTGATGCGAAGGATGATTGCTTTTTGACGGACATAAGACCGACGGGAAAGAATGGACAACAGGCTTTGGATATTATGACATCACCGAATAACAAATATACAGGAAAGTCAAATATAACAATACTATCAACGGCGTATTATGAGTACATGAATCTGATTGAGGCGATTAATGGGAATCAAGACAATAGTTTTGTAAATCGTTGGGGAGGAGAAATCTTATTTGATAATTTTACAGTAGTTATTAATGATCGGATAGGAATAGATAACGGAGTAGAACTTAGATATGGAAAGAATATTTCTGTTGATGGTTTATCTGAGGAGATTGATGTAAATGCTGTTGCAACACGTATCTATCCCAAAGCGTTTAATGGACATAAATTGTCAGGAACAGGATATATAGATAGTGATCTGATAGGGAAGTACCCCGTTGTAAAAAGCGTAACGATGTCATTCGAGGATGTAAAAATGATTTCTGACATTCAGGGAGAAAATGATACAGAAGGGATTATTATTTGCAATAATCAAGAAGAATTAGATGATGCATTGATAAAAAAATGCAAAGAACAATTCGATTCCGGATTGGACAAGCCAGTAGTTACAATTGAAGCTGACATGATTTTATTAAAAAATACAGAGCAGTACAAAGACTATGTGATATTGGAAGATGTGAGCCTAGGAGATACAATACATTGCAGGAATAGCAATCTTGAAATCGTAACAGATGCAAGGGTAATTGAACTGGAATATGATTCAATTAGACAGAAGGTAACATCTGTTGTGTTAGGAAGTTTCCAGTATAACTATTTTAATGATGTTTCCGGTATGATTAATCGTGTAGAAGGTGCTATTCGTGGAGATGGAACGGTAGTGGCCACACAAGTACAAGGGATATTGGATGCAGTTAAAACACAGATGCGAGCGCAATCGACAATTGCAAAAAAGCAAAATGTAAGGGCGATGTTATTTGAAGACTTAGATCCTGATTCCGAGACGTTTGGAGCGATGTGCTTAGGAACAATGGGATTCCAAATTGCCGGAGAAAGAACGGCAGATGGAAGAGATTGGAATTGGACTACGTTTGGAACTGGGAAAGGATTTTTTGCAGATTATATAGTGGCGGGAACGATGCTAGCAGACAGAATCTACGGTGGCACACTTACCCTCGGCGGATATAATAATCAGAATGGGAGGATGACTATTCAGGATGCGTCTGGAAATGAAATTGGCAGATGGGATAGTAAAGGGTTTAGTGCAAGCGGAAGATTTGAGAGTAAAAACACATCGGATGGAAGCTCTGTCATTGTAGAAAACGGTTATATATATATCAAAAACAAAGCGGGAAAAGTAACGGGTGCAATTTCGTACATCAATGGTGGAATTACGATAGATGTGTTAGTAGGCAGTAACCCACCTAGATTAACTCTTTCGGAGAATGGGAATATTATGTTGGTTAATGACAATGGCAAAGGTTCTTGTTCAATCGGTGGTGGAGAATTTTTGTCGTTAAGTGCTGATAATATTTCTATCAGCGGGGGAAAAACAGGAACAGCAGAATTCAGTGATGGAAGTTATCTGCAGTTCAAAAGTGGAATCCTTGTTGGCGGGAGAACATCATCAGGAAGTACTTTTTAGAGAGGGAGAGATAAATGTCAGTAATAGAAACAGCAGTAAATTGGGCGATTGGAATTGCGAATGACAATAGTCACGGATATGATCAGGGCGGTCGAGATGGACCGAACTACGACTGCTCTTCCTTGTTGTCGTGGGCATATCATAATGCGGGATTAAATACTAGACCGGGATATACGCCAGCGACAGGTTCCATGTACAGTGTGTTTACTAATGCCGGTTTTGTGGATGTAACAAGTCAGGTAAGTTTATCACGTGGCGACGGAATGCAGCGAGGAGACATTTTGCTGAAACCAGGAAATCATACGGCGATGCATATTGGAAATGGACAACTTGTCGAAGCAAGCCAAAACGAGCATGGAGGAATTACTGGAGGTGCAAGTGGAGATCAGACAGGGAAAGAAATATGGGTACATGGATATTATAATTTTCCTTGGACATATGTCTTGCGATATCCAGAAAGTAAAGGAGTATCGCTAGTAAGGTGGATACCAGGATAGGAGGAAAAAATGAATTCGATTGAAAGAAACATTTCAGTCACACGAAAAACTTTTTATGAAAAAATAGAAGTGACAAAAGGAACAAATATGATACCGATCATATTAAATATTGTAGATTTTAAGATTCCAATAACGGCATCTGCAGTGGCGTATGTTCTAGGAATTGGAGAATCCATACCTAGAACAAAACTGTGCGAAATAGAGGGCAATAAAATTACGATTAGACCAACGAAAGCATTATTTAGCATTGGAACAAATGTGGTGCAGATCAGGATCATTGATGGAGAAAAAGCATTAGTGACATTCGAAATGTTTGTAAAATGCGGAGATAACTCTATTAAACTGTCTGACCAAGAAGAGGAAGAGCAGCAGACCTTAATCGAACAATTATTGTCTATGCATGGCTATTTAAACGGATCCATTAAGCTAGAAGAACAAAAGAGAACAGAAGCCATCCAAAAAGAAAAAGAAGAAAGAACAAATGCCGATAATTTGGAAAAAAGCGAACGTCTAGCAGAAATTGCAACCGAGAAAACTGAACGGAAAAAAGAAATCGATGTCGAGAGAAAGAGAATCGATAATATAGCCAAGCTGCAGGACGGAAGTACAACAGGAGATGCGGAGCTGATAGATATTCGCGTGGGGGCGGATGGGAAAACATACGAAAATGCAGGTGAAGCAGTTAGAGGGCAAGTAGGTGATTTATTTAATTACCAAACACAAATTAATAATAGCACTATTATAGGAGAATATAATAAATTAGAGTTTAATCAAATAGATGGCTTTATAAACCGAAGAAATGGTGAATTTAGAAGTGTTGCTGGCGGTAACTATAAATGTTCTGATTTTATAGAATGTGTTACTGGTGAATCGTTTATTGTAACTTGTTTATACTACGGCGATATGTGTGGAGTTGCTTACTATGATAAAGATAAAAAATTTATATCAGCAGATATTATTGATCCTGATTCTACGCAAGAAAAACTAGGTAAAGCGAATTTTAGAAAGATTAGAGTACATACACGGGCACATTATGTTAGATTTAGTGGTTATAAAGATAAACAAAATCCATCAGAATTGCTCGTGTTAAGAAATAAAAATATTAATCAAGTAGTTAGTGAAAACAAAAAAATTCAAGTAGAAAGTTTTAACCAGGAATTTATAGACATAAGTAGCAATTTTCCTATTTACAATGGTTCCTATTTTACATCTACTGGCTCAATGATATCTCTTGCAGGGTGTTATTATACGGATTTGATAGATATTGATGGTTTACATTATGATAAGTTATTTATTGACGCTTACTCGATCTATGAAACTGTAATTTACTTACTATACGACGATAATAAAAATATTATAGACTATTTCAACCATAAAAAAGTAGGTATAAATGAATTTATCGGAAGTGATATAGAAATTAATTTTTCTAAAATCAAATCTAAAAATAGAAATGCAAAATATATTAGACTGTGTTCATATGATTACGTAAGAGATGATGTTAATGTAGGAACTAAACTTTTAATAAAAACTCGTAACTTTTCAAACGAAAATGTTTTAATAGGTAAAAAATGGGTTGCTTGTGGCGATTCATTTACAGAGGGTGGTAATGTAGCTAATAAAAACAGTGTAACATATGATTACCAATGGGGGATGTTTAAAACGTATCCGTGGTTTATTGGAAGAAGAAATGATATGGTAATTGTTAATGAAGCCAAAGGCGGAACTTGTATTGCACTGAATAAAGACCATTTAGATGACCCAAGTTATAATAATCCATTCTCTTATGAGCGGTATAAAAACATTCCAAAAGATGCAGATTATATCACGTTATCGTTCGGAATCAATGATTGTTGGGCGTGTAATCTTGGCACAATAAACGACACAACAAATGCTACATTTTATGGGGCATGGAATATTGTGTTGGAACACCTATACAATAATCATCCAAATGCTAAAATTGGCATTATAAATTTCGGGAGCAATTTGGAGAAAGGGAAGGATTTTAGAACGGCGATTCGTGAAATTTCAAAAAAATGGGGTATTCCTTGCATGGACTATATGAACGATCCGAATATACCAATTATGCTTTACGGTAGAGAAGATTATTTTAATTTATCGGATATTGCTTTTGCAGCCGTAAAAAAGAAATTTTATATTTCATCTGAAAATGCACATCCGAACTTAGAAGCAGATAAATATCAAAGTACATTTATCGAAATGTTCCTTAGAAGTTTGTAGAAATATACGCAGAACCAGAGATATAAGGAGAACAAAATACATGGAGATCAGAGCAGGACCGTAATGGTCCTTTTATTTTGCAATAAATATTTGGAGGGGAAATATGAATGACACAGAAGTAGAAGTAACTCTTGCGGATCATAGGAATGAAATCGGGTCTTTAAAACATCGAATGAGTGATGTGGAAAAGATTGTGGATTCGGTACACCAACTCGCAAATGAGATGGTTGGTCTTACGAAAGAGATGCATCACACAAACAAAGCAATCGAAAGATTGAATGAAGACGTAGCAGAATTAAAAAGAAAGCCGGCACAGCGTTGGGAATTGGTAATTACGACAATTATCTCGGCGTTAGCTGGCTATTTAATTTCAATGATTTTTTAGGAGGAAATGAAAAATGACAAGAAAGATTAACTGGGAAGTACGATTAAAAAACAAGCAGTTTTGGCTTGCAATTATTCCGGCGGTACTGCTATTAGTACAAGCAGTAGCAGCAGTATTTGGGTACACATTAGATTTAAACGAACTTGGGAATAGGTTGATTGTGGTTGTAAATGCAGTATTTACAGTGCTTGTAATCTTAGGTGTTGTAACTGACCATACAACAAGAGGGGTGAAAGACAGCACACAAGCACTTACATATACAGAACCCAAATAAGAAAGATGGTCAGCTTTGGATTGATACATTAAAAAGGATATGATAATATAATCAATAGAACAACCGTGTTACAGGGTGGATGACCTCTATTCTACATAGAATGGGGGTGGTGCTGATGGACAATAATAAAAATCAATTTGATTTTAAAGACCTTATGGCCTTTGGAATGTTCATTTTATCACTGCTGACATTCATTTGCTTGATTTGTCACTAATGATTTAAACCATAGAAAAACCACCCTCATTACTTTGACCGGTATAGGGTGGCATTTTCTATGTTAGCTTATTAAGGTCAACCACTTTGTGGCGGTTGTTTTTTGTAACTATATTATAGAGCAAACGGAATAAAGTTTCAACTATTTTTAGAGAGCTTAGAGATGGGCTCTCTTTTATTGTGGAAAAGTATGGAAAGGAGATTTTATTATGGGAACATATAACGTACATGCTGGACACTGTCCACAAGGACAGGGGGCATCCGGAGCAGTTGGCATTTTACAGGAATCTGTGGAAGATAGAATCGTAAAAAACGAAGTTATCCGTCTGTTAAGAGCAGAGGGAAATACAGTCTACGACTGCACCTGCGACGAAAATACCACCGCAAGTGGGTGCTTAAGCAAAGTTGTAGCGAAATGCAACCAACACAGCGTAGATTTGGATATCAGCATCCACCTAAATAGTGGACGAAATGATTACGGCGGAGATGGAAGCACCGGAGGAGTAGAGGTGTGGAACTACGATACCGGAACACAGGAAATCTCGAATAGAATCTGCGAAGCGATTGCAGCAGAATTAGGCATCCATAATCGGAGAACAAAATACAGTAAAAGTCTTTATGTGCTTGCGAATACAAAGTCAAGGGCACTTTTGATTGAATGCTGCTTTGTTGATGATGCAGACGACGCAAAAGTGTGGGATGCGAAGAGATGTGCAAAGGCAATTGTGAGAGGTATTTTAAACAAAAATATGAGTACAGAAAGATATATGTTACACACTTTTGGAAAAGATAATAAAGGTCGTGTGAGAACAAAAGTATATGATAATCAACAAAAGTGCTATTGTAAAAGCGGCTGGTATAATATAAATGGTAAATATTATTTTGTTGGAAGTGATGAATATTTGCTGATGGGCTGGCAAGAAAATGTAGATGGAAGAAAGAAAGTATACTTTATTGGACCAGATTGGCATCTGCACGCTGGCTGGCTGTCATTTGGAAGTACAAGATATTACATGAGCAGCAATGGAGATATGGCTACAGGGTGGAAGACAATCAAAGGTGACAAGTATTACTTTGGAAATGATGGAATCATGCGAACAAAGTGGGCAGACATTGATGGTAAGAGATACTGGTTTGATGCAAGTACAGGGAAAATGCTTAAAGGACGCATTACATTTGGAAGCACATGGTATTATTTATCGGAAGAAGACGGACATTTGATGTATACGGATAAAGAGGGTAAATTATTTTAAAAATAGACGTCTAGAGACACAGCCCCATCTCCAAAGAGGTGGGGCGAAAATATTGTATCATCTTACAAAATTTAATAAAATATAATAAAACGGTTTACAACACGTTTATAACAAAAATGCCTGCAAACGGCGTAAATGCGTTTATGAACCTTACAAAAGTGTAAGATTGGATTGCAAAATTGTCACCTGAAATTATGGCAGGGAAAAATCTTTTCTTATACAATAAAGGAGCATTCAAGAAAGAGACAAAGTAGAAAGGTGGAAATGATATGGCATTATTAGAAGTAAAAAATGTAAAAAAAATATATACGACCCGTTTTGGAGGGAACCAGGTGCAGGCGCTCGCGGATGTGAATTTTTCGGTGGAGCCGAGAGAGTACGTGGCAATCATGGGAGAATCTGGTTCTGGGAAAACAACTCTTTTGAACATTCTGGCTGCGTTGGATAAACCGACAGGAGGAAAGGTTCTCTTAAAGGGAAGGGACTTAACTACGATCAAAGAACGTGAGATGGCTGCATTCAGAAGACAGAATTTGGGCTTTGTATTTCAGGATTTTAATTTATTGGATACGTTTTCTTTGAGAGACAATATTTTCCTTCCGCTTGTATTGGCAGGGAAAAAATATCCGGAGATGGAAAGCAGACTTCGCCCGATTGCAGAGCAGCTTGGCATCACACATTTGTTGAACAAATATCCATATGAGGTGTCCGGGGGACAGAAGCAGAGGGCAGCAGTTGCAAGAGCGTTGATCACAAAACCACAGTTGATTTTGGCAGATGAGCCGACAGGAGCTTTAGATTCGAAGGCATCGGAAGAACTTTTGAGATTGTTTAACACAATCAATACAGATGGGCAGACGATCTTGATGGTTACACATAGTGTAAAAGCGGCAAGCACGGCAAACAGAATACTATTTATCAAAGATGGAGAAGTGTTCCACCAGTTATATCGCGGAAACCTTTCCAATGAAGAACTTTATCAGAAAATTTCTGATACGTTGACGGTGTTGACAACAGGGGGTGACGGCATTGAGTAGTTCAATTTATGGAAAACTGGCAGTCACAAATTTAAAGAAAAACCGGAAAAGTTATGTGCCGTATATATTTACCTGTGTGGTCACGATTGCAATGTTCTATATCATGCATTCTCTTCTATATAATGAAGGAATCCGGCAGATGCCGGGGTCAGACAGCTTAATGATTATTCTTTCATATGGAACATGTGTAGTTGGAAGCTTTGCAGTGATCTTTCTGTTTTACACGAATAGTTTTTTGATGAAACAGCGAAAAAAAGAAATCGGACTTTACAATGTGTTGGGTCTTGGAAAGAGCCACATCGCCAAAATGCTTATATGTGAGACACTGATTGTGGTTGCGATCAGTCTGATTCTTGGACTTGGCGGAGGGATTCTCCTCAACAAACTGATTTTTTTGTTTTTGCTCAAAATGTTACATTTTGACGTAGCGCTGAAGTTTTCAATAGAAATAAAAGCAATTAGCGGGACATTATTTTTGTTTAATGGGATCTTTGCGGCGAATCTGCTCTTTAATTTGATCCAGATCAAACTTGCCAATCCGATTGAATTGCTCCATGGTGGAAAACAGGGCGAGAAAGAACCAAAAACAAAAGTCATTATGACTATTATCGGCGTGGCTGCACTGGGAGGCGGATATTATATCGCACAGACAACGGAATCACCGCTTACAGCAATGGGTCTGTTTTTTGTCGCCGTGATACTTGTTATCATCGGAACATACGCACTTTTTACAGCAGGAAGTATTGCTTTATTGAAACTGTTAAAGAAAAATAAAAAATTTTACTACAATACGAAACATTTTACATCTGTTTCAGGAATGTTATATCGTATGAAACAAAATGCGGTGGGACTTGCCAACATTTGTATTTTGAGTACGATGGTGCTTGTTATGGTCTCCACAACAGTGGCATTGTATGTTGGGATGGAGGATATATTAAAGACAAGATTTCCGCATGATGTGACAATTTCCGGAACGGAGTTGTCGGAGGAAGAAAAAGCATCCATTGATCAGACCATCACAGATATAGTAGAAAAATATGGGCTTACTTACCGGAATGATGAGCAGTATGAGGCGACACCATTTGCGGTCAACCGAGTACAAAATAAGTTTATCTTGTCTAAAGATGATATGACTTCTGTCAAAGAAGGGTCTTATGGAAGCATGTATTTGATGACTCAGGACACTTATAATAAACTGGAACACAAAAATGTTGAGCTATCTGAAAATGAAGTGCTTTTATACTCAACGAAAAGTAAGAGCAAACCGTCCGAGATCGAGATAGATGGAACCACATATCAAGTCAGAAAAAACCTGAAAGATATGAAGGTGGATAAAGAAACATATATGATGATTGATATCTATTATTTGATAGTACCAAACCAGTCGATAATCGATCATCTCTCAGAAACTTACGCAGACAATATGGGAAATCGTTATTATCGAAATATTGATTTTCGTGAGAGTGTGAAAGACCAGCTTCCGGCATTGGAAGAGATTCGTAATTCATTGGGAAAAATCGATGCATTATCCCCGGTAGAATGCAGGGAATTAGAGCGCGACATGATGTATTCATTTTATGGATCTTTCTTATTCCTTGGCATCTTTTTAGGAGCACTGTTCCTGATGGCGATGGTACTGATTATCTACTACAAACAGATTTCAGAAGGATATGACGATAAAGAGCGATTTGCGATCATGCAGAAAGTCGGTATGAGCAGACGTGAGGTAAAACAGTCGATCCGAAGTCAGGTAATGATCGTATTCTTCCTTCCGCTTGTAGTTGCGGTTGTGCATATAGCGGTGGCGTTTAAAGTAATCACAAAACTTCTTTCACTGATGAATTTGACAAATGTGTCATTGTTTATGACATCCACGATTATTACAGTGATTGTGTTTGCAGTATTTTATGCGATTGTATTTGCGATTACCGCAAAAGAATATTACCGGATTGTAAAATAAATATTGTGAAAAGGCGCAGTGAAATGAAAGAGGTTTTGCTGCGTCTTCTCTGCGCAAAGCTTGAGTTTCCGCAAAATGTAGTTCTAAGATGAATATAGCTTCCCAAAGCACCAA
>OGCQ01001137.1_pt1 | contig 35417 bp, 37 predicted proteins | sample 1570161 | NCBI WGS metagenome assembly OGCQ01 (sample SAMEA4384402, study PRJEB24528) | human gut metagenome | reverse complement strand
GGATCGAACCTGCGACCTCATGGTCCCAAACCACGCGCGCTACCAACTGCGCTACGCCTCGATAAATGTTTTAACTGCTAAATGCTTATATATAATAGCACATTTAAAAAACAAATTCAAGGCTTTTTTGAAAAAAAGTCCAAAAATTTTTATAGGACTAATTTCTACGCTTTCCAAACAAAGACAAAATACGAAGAAAAATATTAATAAAATCTAAGTACAATTCCATAGCACCATAAACATACAACTTTTCATCCTCGCAAAATCCAGCTTGTTGCATAAGTTTAATTTTATTCATATCATAAATAGTTAAACCAAAAAAGATAAACAAAATAGCCCAATCTAAAGCGATATCTAACATAGAACTTCCAACAAATATGTTAACAATAGTTAAAATAATACCAACCAAAAGGGCAACAGTCAAAATAGTACCCCAATTTGAAATATCTTTATCGGTTTTGTAACCAATTAGAGACAAGAGTCCAAATAAAACAGCAGTACCTGCAAGGGCATAAACAATAGAAGTCATTTCATAAGCTACAAAAATAACAGATAAGGTAAAGCCATTTATGAAAGCATAAGTAAAAAATAAAATTGTAACAGCTGTTGGTGAAAGTTTTTTAAACAATAAAGAAAAAATTAAAACAACAGCAATTTCTACAAGACCTAATGCCATATAACTACCACTTGTAAGAACAGATATATATAATCCTGATTTATAAACATATAAGGCAGTTAATGCACTTGCAAGTAGGCCTAAAAACATTCTAAAAAAAGTATTAGTAAGAACTTGGTTTGTATCCATAGTATGAATAGCGTTGCTATCATCATATGTTTCCATATTATCACCACCTTCCTTAATATATGTAATGATTAATAAATTATAAAACTATTCTAAATATAAAAATGTAAAAAGTCAATAGAAAAATGGGACTAAAATCCCATTTTAAATTCCTTTATTTTTAATAAAGTCTACAATAATGCCACAAACAATAAATTCTACGGCGAAAGTGAAACTTGATTTAAGTAAACTCAAACCTAGATGATATAAAAATTGAGCTTCTAAAAATATGTAAAAAAGTAAAACGCCAACAGCTGCTAGACAAACAATGCCAGAAAATAGTAAACCGTATTTCATTATTCTATATGTTTCTTTATCTAGCTGTTTGAATTCTGAAAAAAATTTTTGCATAAATACCTCCATAGGAGTGATAAAGCTCCATAAAATATTAAAATAAACTATCTTATAAATATGATAACATGAAGCAGAAGCAAAATCAAAGGAAATAAATGCCAACTATTGTAATTTGCTATGAAATATGATAATATAACCATTAATATGGGACGAAAAAAGCGTTATATTATAGGAAGTTCGAAGAACTTCCTATAATATAAAAATAACAATGTATAGAAATTTGCAAGGTAAATTTCGCACGCGAACAAAAAAATAGACCTTAAAATGTTCTAATAAGTGTCAATGCTATTAATGTCCGCTTTTGGTCGCGAATGTGCTCAGATATATAGCAAAAGAAGGGAGAAAAAATGGCAAAAGCAAAAACAATTTTTGTATGTAGTGAATGTGGGAATGAATCACCAAAATGGTTGGGAAAATGTCCCGCTTGTAACAGTTGGAACACATTTTATGAACAAAAAATAGAAAAATATACTGAAACAAATAAAATAGAAAAAAAGATAAATAACACACCAAGGCCTTTAAATAGTTATGTTGGACAAGAAGCAAATAGAACATCAACTGGATATTTAGAACTAGATAGAGTTTTAGGTGGAGGATTAGTAAAAGGCTCATTAATATTGCTTGGAGGAGAACCTGGTATAGGTAAATCAACATTGATTTTGCAATTATGCGAAAAAGTCCAAGGAGAGGGAAAAGTATTATATGTATCAGGAGAGGAATCAGCAGAGCAAATAAAATTAAGAGCTGATAGGCTAGAAATAAAAAATCAAGACTTAATGTTTTTAGGAGAAACAGATATTGACGTCATAAAAGATGCGATTTCAGATATGAAACCAAAACTTGTAATAATAGACTCAATTCAAACTATGTATTCAGATGAAATTACTGCAGCAGCAGGAAGTGTAAGTCAAGTAAGAGAAATAACTTCACAAATAATGAGAATGTGCAAAGCACAGCAAATAACAACAATTATAATTGGACATGTAACAAAAGAAGGAAATATAGCAGGACCAAGAGTGCTTGAACATATGGTAGATACAGTGCTATATCTTGAAGGAGAAAGATATAATACATATAGAATACTAAGAGCAGTCAAAAATAGATTTGGTTCTACAAACGAAATTGGTATGTTCGAGATGAGGGAAGAAGGAATGTGTGAAGTAACCAACCCATCAGACATACTTATAACAGAAAGAGAAGACAATCCATCAGGTTCATGTATATTAGCAAGTGTGGAGGGAACAAGACCAATATTAGTAGAAGTACAAGCATTAACTTCGCAAACAGTATTTGGATTGCCAAAAAGAACTGCAAATGGTTTTGATTATAATAGATTAGCGGTTTTAATAGCAGTATTAGAAAAAAAGGCAGGACTATCACTTGGAAATCAAGATGTATACTTAAATATTGCAGGGGGAATGAAAATTTCAGAACCAGCGGCTGATTTAGGAATTATTGCGACAGTTGCATCATCATATAAAAATGTACCAATTCCGCAATCAACAGTAGTAATGGGAGAAGTTGGATTGACAGGAGAAGTAAGAAGAATAAATTTGATTGAAAAAAGGTTGAAAGAAGCAGAAAAATTGGGATTTAAGGCATGTATAATTCCAGAAAATAATAAAAAAGTCTTGAAAGATAATTATAAATTAGATATAATAGGGGTCAAGAGTATAGGGGATATGCTAAGAATACTTAAAATAAAGTAGAAAAATTTAAATACTTTAAGGAGGTAGAACGTAACAATGAGTACGGTTAAGGAAGATCCAATAGCAGAAATATTAAAAAAAATAGCCCCAGGGACACCAATTAGAGAAGGCCTTGACAACATATTAAAGGCAAAAACAGGAGCACTATTGTTAATTACAGATAAACAAGAAGTAATAGAGGAAGTAGTAGATGGAGGCTTTTTTATAAATGAAGATTATACTTCATCAAAATTGTATGAGTTAGCCAAAATGGATGGTGCAATAGTTTTAAGTGGAGATATGAAAAAAATATTATTTGCAAATGCACAATTAATACCATCTTATCAAATTCCAACAGTTGAAACAGGAACGAGGCACAGAACAGCCGAAAGAACGGCAAAGCAAACAAGAGAGCTAGTAATAAGTATATCACAAAGAAGAAATATAATAACAGTATTTAAAGAAAATTATAGATATATATTAGAAGATACAGAAGCAGTATTAAATAAGGCAAATCAAGCAATACAGACGCTAGAAAAATACAGAAAAGTTTATGATAACAAATTAGGTATCTTAAATGAATATGAGTTTAATGATATTGTTACATTAGATAATGTACTAACAGTTATACAAAGAGCAGAAATGGTAATGAAGATAGTTGAAGAAATAAAAAAACAAATATATGAGTTAGGAAATGATGGAAGACTAGTAAATATGCAATTAGAAGAATTAATAGGAGGACTTGCAAAAGAAGAATTATTATTAGTAAAGGATTACCAAGTAAATGATACTATGGCAGAAGAAATATTAGAACAATTATCAAATTTGAATCATGAAGATTTAAGAAAAGAACCTATAATTGCTAAAATATTAGGCTATGAGAGTTTTGAAAATTTCGAAGAACTAGCAGTATATCCGAAAGGATATAGAATATTAAGTAAAGTTCCGAGAATGCCAAATACAATTGTAGAAAATTTAGTGAAATCATTCAAATCATTCCAACATATATTAGTAGCGGAAATTAGTGACTTGGACAAGGTTGACGGAATTGGAGAAATAAGAGCAAAAACAATAAAACAAACATTGAAAAAAATGCAAGAACAATTTGCATTTGATAATATATTAATTTAAAAAAGAAAGGAAAAAGGTAAAATGAAAAAGTTTACAAACATAATAACAATGATAGCATTAATTTTAATTATAGTATTAATAGGTGGAGTAGTATATGGCTACTATAAAAAAGCGACAATGGAGGTAAAAAATCCAATTGTAACAATGGAAGTTCAAGATTTTGGAACAATTAAACTTGAATTATATCCAGAAATGGCACCACAAACAGTATCAAACTTTATAGCACTTGCACAACATGGATTTTATGATGGACTTAAATTCCATAGAATAATAGATGGATTTATGATTCAAGGTGGAGATGCAAATGGAGATGGTTCTGGTTCACCAAAATTAAGCGATTTAGGATTAGACGTTAGTGGAGATAATGATAAAAGCTATTGCATAAAAGGTGAATTCTTATCAAATGGTTATAACAAAAATACATTAAAACATAAAGAAGGTGTAATTTCAATGGCAAGAGCTGATTACACACAAACATATTCGAAATCATTAACAACAGAAAGTTATAATTCAGCAGGTTCACAATTCTTTATTATGACAGCAGATAATGCATCATTAGATGGATATTATGCACCATTTGGAAAAGTAATAGAAGGAATGGATATTGTTCATAAAATAGAAAAAGTAGAAGTAAAAGAAAAAGAATCAACATCTTCATCAAGCAGTGAACAAAAAGAAAAAAGTACACCAGTTAATGATGTAATAATATCAAAAGTTTCTGTTGAAACATATGGGGTTGATTATGGAAAACCAGAGACATTAGACACATGGAATTACAATGATTGGGTTTATAAAACATATGGAATAAATTTGAACCAATATCAACAATAAATTGACAAAGTTATGTAAAGGATGTATAATAATAATGATTTGGCAAAAGCCATTGTAGATTTGTAACTATAAAAAGCACATTGAAAATGGAGGAAAAACAGCATGAGCAAACAAAAAACAAATTCAATAAACAAAGAAACCGATATATGTGATATTGGATTATCAACTCGGTCTTATAATGCATTAACACAAGCAGGAATAGAAAAAGTTGGAGACATAATCTGCAAAGATATATTACAGATAAAAGAGATAAGAAATATCGGAAAAAAATCTTTTTCTAATATTGAGACAATTATACACGATTGTGGATTTTTATTTAAAGGAGAAAAAGCGAACTCTGATTTAGCAAAACTCGGATTAAAAGCAGGAACGTATAATTCCTTGGTTTATTCAGAAATTACAGAAATAGCTCAATTAATTGAATATGAAGAATGTGAGTTATTAAAATTACCCGGTGTGGGAAAAGTTGCAATAAAGGATATTAAAGAAAAACTATCAGAAGTAGGATTGAAATTAAAAGAAAAAGAGATTATGGATGAAGATCTTAGTATATTAAATCTTAGTAATAAATCTAGAAATGTATTGGTCCATAATCAAATAATGAAAATTAAGCAACTTGAAGAGTTATCACAAGAAGAATTACTTGAAATGCCATCTGTAGGACCTGTAATTTTCGCAGAAATATCAGAAAAACTGAAAAAACTTGGGGTGAAGCAAACCAAGTTTGACAGCGATGGGCTTAGGGCAAATAAAATTCCTTATGTAGAATATTTCAGAGTGAAAGGAATAAAGAAGTTAGAACAATTTACTGCGTATACAAGAAGAGAATTACTTGATATGCCTGGAATTGGAAAAAGAACAGTAGAAAAAATAGAAAAAAGACTACAGGAAAAAGGAATGGAATTAAAAAAGCAACCGGAAGATATTTCTAGTTTAAATCTAAGATGTGAGAATACACTTAGAAATGCTGGAATAAATACAATTGAAGAGCTTATGTTATATTCCGGAAATTTAATGCGTATAAATAAAATTGGAGTTGGGTATGCAGATGAGATAGCTAGGGCGCTTAAAGAAAAAGGAATAAATATTGTAGAAACAGAGGTTGTTCCAGGAGATATAAGTCAACTCAGTTGTTCTCGATCATTAAAAAGAGCAAAAATAACCACGATAGATGAATTAACAAAATATTCAGAAGAAGATCTTTTGTGTGTTCGGGGATTCGGAAAAAAATCAATGGAAGAAGTAAAGGAATTTTTAAAAGAAAAAGGCTTAAAATTAAAAGAGTTTTAGTTACAAGAAAAATGCGATGAGACAGAAATGTTTCGTCGCATTTTTTCTATCAGATGCTATGTTATTGGAGAGTTTCACTTTGTGGTTAAAAACTCAAATAAGACACGAGAGCAAAATAAAAAAAGTGGTTAAAACTCCACTTTTTACGCCATAGCTGCATTTAATTTCTTAGATAAACTAGATTTCTTTCTAGAAGCTGTATTTTTTACGATTACACCTTTTGTGCAAGCTTGGTCAATTTTCTTTGTTGCTTCTGAAAATAGAACTTTTGCTTCATCTATTTTTCCTGCTGTGATAGCTTCTTCAAATTTCTTAACAGCTGATTTATATCCAGTTTTTATCATATTATTTGTTAATGTTTTTTTCTCAATAATTTTAACTCTCTTTTTTGCTGATTTAATATTTGGCATATTTAATGCACCTCCTCTTGGTAAAATAATCTATAACGTGTATCATTATATCATACAAGTTTTGATTTTGCAAGTGATAAAGTTAAAAAAATCCAAAAACCCGGTAATGTTAAATTTAAGTGACAAATTTCCAACAGAAATTGCTTGAAAAAAAATAGCATTTTTGATTTAATATAATCAGGACGTCGAAAAATAAAAATAGAAGGAGGAAAGAAATGAAATTTAATGAAAAATTAATTCAATTAAGAAAAACAAGAAAATAGTCAAAATAATATTAGTGAAGAAATGAAAACTTTTACAGAAAAAGCAAAAGAGAATACTGAAACAGAAAGTGTATTATTTAATTTTGATTTTAACAATTGTAATGGAACTCAAAGAGGCATGATATTAAAAACTTATTTAGATAGTGTAATTACAAGTAATAAAACAAAAGATAGAAAAATAACAGTAAAATATGAAGAAATAGAAACACAAGATACTGAAAAAATAAAAAATATAAAACAAAAATTTGAAGACTTAACTGAGTATGAAGTAAGTTTAGAGTATGATGAAAAAGGTTTCATAAATAAGATAATAATTGAAAATATATAAGGAGAATAAAAAGATGATATTATTAATTATAATAGCAATTATATTAATTATTGTATTACAAATGTATAATAAATTAGTGAATTTAAGAAACAAAGTAAAACAATCTGAATCTGGAATTGATGTATATTTGAATCAAAGATTTGATTTAATACCAAATCTAGTAGAATGTGTAAAAGCATATTCAAAACATGAGCAAAGTATATTTACAGAAATAGCAGCTTTAAGAACAGGATATATGAATAAATCAAAAGATATAAAGAGTGCAGAAAAATTAAATAATAAAATGAATCAACTTGTAGCAGTTGCAGAAAATTATCCAGATTTAAAAGCAAGTGAACAATATTTAAACTTACAAAAAAATCTAACTAAAATTGAAAGTCAAATACAAGCTGCAAGAAGAATATACAATTCGGATGTTACTGCGTATAATATTAAATTAGAAACAGTCCCATCTAATATTGTAGCAAATCTATTTGGATTTAAACCAGCTCAATTATTTGAGATTGAAGAATATAAAAAAGAAAATGTTAATATAAAGTTAGAGGATTAATAGAATGAAAACATTTGATGAAATTTATAATGAATTAGAAAATAATAATAACGAGGAATTAAATAGTGCATGGATAGAAGCAAAAGAACAAAATAAAAAAACGAAGAAAATAGGATTAACAATAATTGCAATATTAGATATTTGTATTGTATTAGGATTATTAAAGGCAAAATCTATATATAGGATGCTTCCAGTATTACCAGCAATTTTTACTATATACATTATTACAATTGCAATAATATTTATAGCAACGAAATTAGGAAAAAAACAGGCAGAATTCATAAGAAAATATAAAAACATTGTAGTAAAAAAGATTATAAGCAATTTTTACAATAATTTAGAATATTTTCCAGAAAAACCAATGCCAGAATATATTTATAAAAATTTAGGATATGAATTTTATAATAAATATAGTTCAAACGATTATATAGAAGCAGAAATAGATAATAAATATTCTATTCAAATGGCAGAAATATTAACAGAAGAAAAGAAAGAATATCAAGAGGTTGATGGGCAATGGAGAGAGATAACAACAGGAATGTTTAAAGATCCAAATAGGGAAACAAGAGAAGAGACCATAACTAAGTTTAATGGATTATTTGCAAAAATAGAAGTAGAAAAATCTATAGATAGTGAACTAAGAATAATGCAAGATGGGAAATTTGCATTTGATAAAAATAGGCTAAACATGGATTCAAGTGAATTTGAAAAATATTTTGATGTAAAAGCAGCTAATAAAATATTAGCAATGCAGATACTAACAGCAGATATAATGGAAGAATTAGTAGAGTTTGAAAATAAAACTAAAATGAAGTATGATGTATATATCAAAAATAATAATATATATCTAAGATTTCATTCAGCAAACTTACAGATAAGTGCAGAAGACTTAAAAAATGGAGTTCTTGATAAAAAAATTATAAATAAATATTTCTATTTAATGAACTTTACATATAATCTATCAAGCAAATTAATTAATACAATAAATGAAGTTCAAATATAATTAGAAAAATGAGTTCAAAATAAGAACTCATTTTTTTGTGTGCAACAAAAATCTTTAAAATCATTGAAAAATATTGCAGAGAGACAGAGAATGTGTTATATTAATAAAGGCAGAATAGGGGGACCAAAACAATTGAAAGGAAAGTGATAAAATGATAGCAATTGGAAGTGACCATGGAGGATACAAATTAAAAGAAGAAATAAAAAAATATTTAGAAGAAAAAGAAATTGAATATATAGATTGTGGAACATTTGATGAAGAAAGTGTTGATTATCCAGAAATAGCAAAAGCAATAGCATTAGAAGTCCAAGGAAAAGAATGTGATAAAGGAATTGCAATATGTCGTTCTGGAATAGGAATGAGTATAGTTGCAAACAAATTCAAAGGAATAAGATGTGCTAAATGCAATGATGAAGAAGAAGCTAAATATTCTAGAATGCACAATGATGCCAATATATTAGCACTAGGAGCTGATTATATAGAAACAAGTGAAGCAATACGAATTGTAAGAATGTGGATAGCAACAGAATTTGAAGGCGGAAGACATGAAGAAAGAATAAAATTAATAAATGAAATAGAAAAAGAAAATATGAAGTAATGGAGGCCAAATGTAAATGTGGGGAAATATAGCAATAGCATTTTTATTAGCATTTATAGTATCATTTATGGCAACACCATATACTATAAAAATAGCTGAAAAAATTGGTGCAGTTGATGTACCAAAAGACCAAAGAAGAATGCATACTAAAAAAATGCCCAAGTTTGGAGGACCGGCGGTAATACTAGGATTTTTAGTATCAATGATGTATTTATTAATAGTAATGAGTATTGAAGGAAGTATAGACTTATTTTCGGAACAAGAATATGGAAAAAAATTATTGGGATTATTACTTGGAATTGTTGTGATTGCAATAACAGGAATATTTGATGATACCAAAACTTTAACATGGTGGCAACAATTATTAGGACAAGTTGCAGCAGCAATCATAGTTGTAACGTTTGGAATTAGAATAGAACATTTAGATGTACCATTTTTATATAGAATAGGCCTAAATGATACTGTTTCAACTATAATAACTATTATATGGATTGTTGGAGTAACAAATGCAATAAACTTAATAGATGGGCTTGATGGGTTATCATCAGGAATATCATTAATATCATGTATATCATTATTAATTATATTCTTAATGAATGATTCTCCAATGATTGCAACAGTAATAGTTACTGCATTAAGTGGAGCTTTAGTTGGATTTTTACCATTTAATTTTTCTCCTGCAAAAACATTTATAGGAGATACAGGTTCAAACTTTTTAGGGTTCATGCTATCAGTAGTATCTATTTTAGGAGTTGCAAAAACTTATACTGCTGCAGTAATAGTATTACCAGTAATAGTTCTAGGATTACCAATATTTGATGTAATATTTGCAATAATAAGAAGAATCATAAAAGGAAAATCAATAAAAGCAGTATTTAAACCAGATAAAGGACATTTACATCATAAATTAGTAGCAAAAGGATTTACACAAAAACAAGCAGTTTTAATACTATATGGATTAAGTGCATCACTTGGAATGTTTGCAATAATATTATTTGATAGTGGAATTTGGAAAGCATTATCATTTTTACTAATGATAATAGCGGCTGTTGCATTAGGATATAGAAACTTTATAAAAGAAAAACAGACTAAGCCTAAAATGATTGATAATAAATAGATGGATGTGATAAAATGAAGAAAAAAAAGAAGAACCAAAAAAGCAATATGTTAAAAGAATTTAAAGAATTTGCATTAAAGGGAAATATTATAGATATGGCAATAGGTGTTGTAATAGGAGGAGCATTTCAGAAAATAGTAAATTCATTAGTAAATGATATTATAATGCCATTAATATCAATATTAATAGGAAAAGTAGATTTTTCAGATATGGTATTAACAGTAGGAAATGCTTCAATTAAATATGGAAGTTTTATAACAACTATAGTTGACTTTCTAATAATAGCATTTTCAATATTTATAGCAATAAAATATTTTAATAAACTAAACAAAATAAAAGATATAAGTGAAGAAATGGCTGTCAAACTAGATAAAAAAGGAAATGTAAAAAAATACATAAAAGAGAAAAAGAAAGAAGAAAATAAAGAACCAGAAACAAAAATATGTCCATATTGTTTAACAGAGATAAAATATCATGCGACAAGATGTCCAAATTGTACATCAGAACTAGTTGATGAGAATGCAAAAGTATAGAAAGGAGAGACAATGAAAGACCAGATAATAAAATTTTTAGCATATGATGGAAAAATTTCAGTAACATGCATAGCTACAACAAATTTAGTAGAAAAAGCTAGAATAATACATGATTTAAGTCCACTTACAACAGCAGCTCTAGGAAGAGTACTAACAATAACAGCATTAATTGGTGCAGATATGAAAAATGCAACAGATAAATTAACAATACAAATAAAAGGAAATGGACCAATAGGAAAAATAGTAGCAGTTGCAGATAGTACTCCAAAAGTAAAAGCATGTATAACAAATCCACAAGTTGAATTACCATTAAATGAATTTGGAAAATTAGATGTTGGAGGAGCAATAGGAAATCAAGGCTTTATAAATGTAATAAAAGATATAGGATTAAAAGAACCTTATATAGGAATAAGCCCATTGACTTCTGGAGAAATAGCAGAAGACTTTGCAAATTATTTTCAAACATCAGAACAAAAACAAACAGCAGTTGCATTAGGAGTATTAGTTGATAAAAATGGGGTACGAGCAAGTGGTGGATATATAATAACACCAATGCCAGATGCAACAGAGGAAGAGATATCTAAAGTAGAAAAAGCAATATTTGAGGCAGGAGCAATTTCAAAAATGTTGGATAATAATTTGACATTAAAAGAAATTGCGCAAAAGGTTACAGGAGATAAAAACATTAGGACAATAGATGCATCAATGGAACCAGAATATGAATGTGAATGTACAAAAGAAAGATTTGCAGATGGATTAATGACAATTGGAAAAGAGCAATTAAAAGAACTAATAAAAGATGATGGAAAAGCAGAAATTAAATGTCAATTTTGCAATAAAGTTTATAACTTTAATAAAGAAGAATTAGAAGAAATATTTGAAAGGATAGGAAAATAAAATGGAAGAAGTAATAGTATTTGGACATAAGAGTCCTGACACAGATACAATCTGTTCTGCAATAGTTATGGCAGATTTACAAACAAAAATAAGAGGAAAAAAAGTAATTCCTTGTAGATTAGGAGAAATAAATGAAGAAACAAAATTCGCATTAAAAAAATTTAATGCAGAAGCTCCTAAATTCATAGAAAAAGTTGAAGAAGGCCAAAAAGTAATACTAGTAGATCACAACGAATTTTCACAATCAGTTGAAGGAATAGAAAATGCAAAAATAGAAGCAGTAGTAGATCATCATAGAATAAACAATTTTGAAACATCAGAACCATTATTCTATTATGCTCAACCAGTTGGATGTACATCAACAATATTATTTGAATTATATAGCTCAAATAATATAGAGATACCAGCTCAAATGGCAGGGTTAATGCTAAGTGCAATAATATCAGACACACTATTATTAAAATCACCAACAACAACAGAAAAAGATAAAAAAGCACTTGAAGCACTTGCAAAAATAGCAGATGTAGATGTAAATATATATGGATTAGAAATGCTAAAAGCAGGAACAAATTTAGATAAATATACAGAAGATGAATTAATACGTTTAGATGCTAAAAAAATAGAAAAAGAAGATATAAAATATGTGATAGCACAAGTAAACACAGTAAGTATTCCAGACATATTAAAAAGAAAAGAAAAAATAGAACAAGAAATAAATAAAGAAATATTAGCTAAAGGATTAAGTTTATTTGTATTCGTAATTACAGACATAATAAATAGTAATTCAGAAGCAATCGTTTTAGGAGATAGAACAGATGTAATTGCAAAATCTTATGAAATCAAAGATAATATTGCAGTTATGCCAGGAGTTGTTTCAAGAAAGAAACAAGTACTACCATTAGTAGAAAAAAATATGTAAAATATATAAAAAGAAGCTGAAATAAATCCGGCTTCTTTTTTATATATTAGGAAAGTTTTCCTTGTAGGAGAACTTTCTGTACTAGATAAATATGGCGAGTCTTAGATTTTCTTAAAATTTGCATTTGATAGAAAATCTTAGACTCGCTTTTTTAAATGAAACAAGATAAAAAAGAAAATTAATTATGTAAAATTTAAAGCTAATATGCTTTACAAAAATACTGAATCATGATATAATAGTAATGTTTAAGATAGGAAGGTATAATATGGAAAAAGAAATAAATTTTGGAATTGGATTTGTAACAGGACGTTCAAATGTATGTAAAGTAATTAATAGTTATTATGAGCAGATAGTAGAGCAAACTAAGAGATATTCAAAAAAAATAAATGTAACAGTTTTTATTTTATTTGATACAACATATCAACAAACTCCGAGAGAAGAGTTTTACAACATAAAACCGGAAGTTCATAAAAAAATAAAAATAGTATATATTACACCAGAAGATATAGAAAAAGAGATAGAAGAATTAACAACGAAAAAAGGTATAAAAACTGAAGATATGGAATTCTTTTTAGGGCATGGACATGCTAAAGGTAGAAATACTGTAATGTATTATGCAATAAAAAACAAGATAAATTATCTTTTATTCTGGGATGATGATGAATATCCATTAGCAGTATTAAAAGAAAAAGGCAAAAATGAATGGATTAAGCAAGATAATATATTAAAACATTTAGAATCTATGGATAAAGAAAATGCAAATGTTACAATAGGATATCATTGTGGATACATATCACCAATACCATACATAGACTTTAATGAAAAATTTACGGAACAAGATTTAAAAGAGTTTATAGAAGTAATCAGTAATGACATAATATCATGGGAATCAATAAAAGAAAAAATGCAAAATAATAATGGTGTCACATATGCAAAACGTGAAATAGCAATGGGAAATGGAGCATATGAAATAGAATCAGATGGAGTTGGAAAATGGGTAGCAGGGTCTACACTTTGTTTGAATTTAAATGATAAAGATAAAATTCCAGCATTTTATAATCCACCAGCAGCAAGAGGCGAAGATACGTTTTTTTCAACGTTATTAGATAATTCAAAAACAGTACGAGTACCAGTATATCATTTTCATGATGGATTTTTAAAATATACACAAATAATGGATGGAGTATATCCACAGACTTTAAGAAAAATAAATGTAAAAGAAAACAATATAAAAAATAGATTTTTGAAAGCATCTATTGGATGGATAAAATATAAACCACTTTTATTATATATAAAAGATAAAGAAAATTATAAAAAGGAAATAAATAATATTGAAAAAAATTTGGCAGAGATATTACCAAGGTTAAACAACTTATTTGATGATGACTGTTTCTCTATATTACTTGAAGAGTTGAAAAAGTATGATAGAGACGTTGAAAAACATTACAATGAATATACAAGAACTAATAAGATATGGAATAAATTAAAAGAAGAACTGCAAGGAGAATAAAATGAAAAAAGTGTTTTTAATGGCATATGCAAGAAAAAATCTTGGTGATGATATTTTTATAAAGATGTTATTAGAAAAATATCCAGAAATAGATTTTTTTATGAGGATAAAGGAAAAAGAATTCTTAGAGGGATTAATTAAATATAAGAATTTAAAAATACTAATTGGAGAAGACACAGACGAAGAATTATATAAAATGAATGAAGATGAATTTGATGCATATGTTTATATAGGTGGTTCTATTTTTATGGAAGGTGGAAAAGTTTATAATTTGTCAGAAAAATTTTTTGGTTTTGTCAATAGATGCAAAAATAAAAATATTCCATTTTGTTATATAAGTTGTAACTATGGACCATACCAAACTAAAGAATATTTTGAATTATCTAAAAGAAATTTTTCAATATGTTCAGACATATGCTTTAGAGACAAATATTCATACAATTTATTTAAAGACATAGATAATGTAAGATATGCACCAGATTTTGCATTTAATTATAAAATTCCACAAAATGAGAAAATTGAAAATAGCATAGGAATAACAGTAATAAATTTAGATATTAGACATGATTTAAAACATATAGCACAAGAATATCATAAGTTTTTGATAAATAACATTAATTACTATTTGAAAAAAGGATATAAAGTTTATTTATACTCATTTTGTAAGCATGAACAAGATGAAATTATTATGGAAAAACTAATGAAAGAATTTTTAAATAATCCAAAGGTAGAAGAAGTAAGATATGATGGAGATATAGACAAATTTCTAAATACCTATAGCCAAATGGAATATATGATATGCGCAAGATTTCATGCAATAATATTGTCTTGTTTGTGTAAGCAAAAAATGTTTGTAATGTCATATAGTAAAAAAATCGATAATGTAATTAATGATTTGGAATTAAACTTACCAATTTTACATTTTCATAAAACAGACAGGAGGCATATAATAAGCAAAGAAAAATTTCAAATAGTAGATGAAAAAAAGATAGTAAATATTATGGAAAAAGCAAAAGAACAAGACATGTTTTTTGGGAAAAAAGTCAAAAATAATTGACTTTTTTTCATTTTAAGTATATACTTTTAAGCGTGAAAATAAAATATAAAGAGGTTAATATGAAGGTTAAAGAATTAGCAATATTTATACTAACGATAACAACTCTAATGCTACTAGGCGTAAGAGTAGAAGCGACAACAGGAAAGATAAATTCTGAAACAGTAAGATTAAGAAGAGAGGCAAACTCAAAATCAACAATTATAGAACAACTAGATGAAAATACTGAGGTGGAAATTCTTGAGGAACAAGATGATTGGTACAAGATAAAAGTTAAGGTAAATGGTGAAATATTAAAAGGATATGTTAGTAAAGAATGTGTAAAAATAACAGATACAGTAAATGTAGAAGAACCACAAGCTAATACTGTAGAAACAACAACTACAAATGTTGAGGCAAAAACTGAACCAACAGTAGAACCAGTTGCAGAAGATATAGAACCACAAACAGAAAATGTAGTTACAACAACAGAAAATGAATATACATTAAATCAAGAAACAGAAATAAGACTAATACCATTAATAAGCTCAAAGCCAATAACAAAAATAAGTGGAAAAGTAAAAGTGATAGAAACAATAAATGATTGGTGCAGAATAGAAAGCGAAAAAGAAATTGGATGGATAAGAGAAAACACATTAAAAAAAGCAGTAACAATCACAGAAGAAACACAGCAGACAGAACAACAAGAAGTACCTTCACAAGAAGATTCTAAACAAGAAGAAACAAAAACAGAAGAGACCAAGAAAGAAGATATCAAAGCAGAAACAATTGACAACAAAACTGAGGTAAAAAAGCTAGACCAAGTTGGATATGTTAGTGCAGATGGGTTAGTTGTTAGAAAAGAGCCATCAACATCAAGTGAAGAATTAGATAGTTTATCAAAAAATGATAAAGTAGTAATTACAGGAAAAATTGATGGATGGTATCAAATTAAATTAAATGGAAAAACAGGATATGTATCAGCAAAATATATATCAGATACAAAGATAAAAGATACAAAGATAAAAGAAACAACATCAAGAAGTGGTAGTACAATAAAACAAGAAGAAGTTACACCAATGGATGTGGAAGAAACAACACAAAAAGAAGAAAAAGCTACAACTACATCAAAATCAAATACGTCAGTAGTAGAATATGCAAAAAATTATTTAGGATGTAAATATGTTTCAGGAGGTTCATCACCAACAACAGGATTTGACTGCTCTGGATTTACATCATATGTATATAAAAATTTCGGAGTATCATTAAGTAGATCATCAAAAGGACAAATAAATGATGGTGTAGCAGTATCAAAAGATGAGTTACAACCAGGAGACATAGTAGTATTTAATAATTCAGGAAATTCCGCAATAGGGCATGTTGGAATATATATAGGGGGAGACAGTTTTATACATGCTGCAAACCCAAGACAAGGAGTAGTGATTACATCATTATCATCAAGCTATTATAGCAAAAGATATGTAGGAGCAAGGAGAGTAAAATAATTGAATAGGCCAATTTTAGTAATAGCAATTGGTTATATTATAGGTATTATATGGGGGATATACTTAAAAATAAGTATACTCCCATTTTATTTTCTTCTAATATCAATATATATTATAATCAATTTAAAATATAAGAAAAAGAAATTTAAAATTCTTTCAATTAAAAGATATTTTAGATATATCAAATTAGTTTTTAAACTCAACATTATTATAACAATTATTATTTCATCTTTTATATCAAATTTAATAATTAAAATTCAAGAAAATAAATATGAAAATATGTATCATGATGGAGAAACACTAAGCATTAGCGGTATTGTAATAGGAAATAAAGAAGAAAAAGAATATTATGACAGATATGAAATAAAGGTTATTAATAAAAAATATAAAAATACCAAATTATATATAAATGTATCAAAAAAGAAACAATTGAAATATGGAGATAAAATAACAATTTACGGAGAGTTCAAAGAACCAGCACAGGCTCGAAATTATAAAGGGTTTAATTATAAGCAATATTTAAAAACACTAAAAATATATGGAACTGTGAAAATTGAAAAAATTGAAATTATAGCTGAAAATCAGGCAAATACATTAATGCAAATATCAAATAAAATATTTCTAAAAATTAAAGAGAATATAAAGATAACATATAGTGAAAAAATGTCTAAAATAATTTTAGGAATAATGTTAGGTGATACAACAGAAATCGATGAAAACACAAAAGAAGAGTTTGCAAATAGTAATATTTCACATGTTTTAGCTGTATCAGGATTACACATATCATATATCATTTTAATGGCAACAACTGCTACACAGAAAATGTTAGGAAAAAAACTAAGCAAAATTATATCAAGCCTTGTACTAGTAGCATATATGATAATAACAGGATTCAGCATATCTGTTGTAAGAGCAAGCATAATGGGAATTTTAACATGTATGGCATTTGTATTATATAGAAAAAGCAACACATTAAATAATATTGCAATATCAACAATGATAATATTAATTAACAATCCGTATAGTTTAATAAGTACTAGCTTTTTATTAACATATGGTGGAACAATTGGAATAATATATTTTCAAAAAATCGTTGAAAAAATAATTAAAAATATAAAAATAAAAAATCGAAGATGGAAATACGTTTATTTAAAAATTCAAAGAAAATGTGAAAAAATTATTTCAACAATATCAGTATCAATTTCGGCCCAAATTGTTATAGCACCAGTAATGATACTATATTTTAACACTGCTGGATTAGGTTTTTTAATAACTAATTTATTACTTAGTTATATAATAGGACCGATTGTAATAGGTGGTTTTATTCAAATTTTAATATCTATGGTTTCAATACAAGCAGGAATGGCTTTTGCAAAAGTAATAGAAATTCCACTGTATGGAATAATATTAATTTCAAAAATTAATATTGCAAATTTCAAAATTGTAACACCAGAAATTTATCAAGTTATTTTATATTATTTAATAGTTAGTATTACAGGATATTTATACAAAGTATTTAGTACAATAAACTGTAATATAACGCAAGGAAGAATCAAAAACACATTATATTTGTTAAGATATAAATTAAGACCACATTTTAAAAAGTTCAAAATAATATTGATAATTTTAGTCATTTTATTTAATTCAATTAACAGAATTCCAGATAACTTAAAAATTTATTTTATAGATGTAGGGCAAGGGGATAGTACATTAATAATTACGCCAAACCGTAAAAATATTCTCATTGATGGAGGTCCTAATACAATATTACCATATTTATTAGACAGAAAAATCAAGAAAATAGATTATATGATAATTAGTCATTTTGACCAAGATCATGTGCGGACGGATTACTATATGTTTTAAAAGAAATGAAAGTAGAAAGAGTGGTCATAGGAAAACAATATGAAACTTGTGATAATTATGAAGAATTTAAAAGGATAGTTAATTTAAAGAAGATTAATGTAAATACAGTAGAAGCAGGAAATAAAATATCAATAGAAAATGGCTTGTATTTCATTGTTTTATGGCCATCAAGCGCAAACATGATTTCCGACAATGCAATAAATAACAATTCATTAGTAGTTAAATTAGTATATAAAAATTTTTCTATGTTCTTTACAGGTGATATTGAAGAAATAGCGGAAAAGACAATTCTTTCTAAATATGCTGGTAAAAACGAAATATTAAAATCAGATATTTTAAAGGTTGCACATCATGGTTCTAAAACATCTTCTACAAAAGAATTTATAAGTGCAGTTGAACCTCAATATGCTGTTATCGGAGTTGGTAAGGAGAATAAGTTTGGACATCCTGCTGATGAAACGATAAAAATTTTACAAGATAGAAATGTGAAAATTTATAGGACGGATTTTTTGGGAGAAATATGGATTAGAGCAAATGCTATAAGTATACAGATGAATGGATTTTTGGATTCGAGTTAGGAAAATTTTGTATAAAAACCATAACCTTGGTTATAATAAGAAAAACGGAAGGTTGTGATAGATTTGAAAAACACAGGAAAAATTATAATAATAAGTATATTAATAACAATATGCGTTGGAAGTATAACATATTTAATAGTAAAGCAAAACAAAAAAAGTGAGAACATACCAGAAACAAATATTTATATATCAGAAAAAATAGAAGATGAGTGTACAGAAGAATACAAAGAAGAGCAGGAGCAACAGAACACAACAGCAGTATCATCAACAGAAGAAAAGGTAGCAGCAAATGCAATATTAATTTTAAAAAAATATTACAAAAAATGTGACCATACCACAAATGAATATGTAGAGTTACCACAAGAACTAGTAAACTTAACAAAGGAACAAGTTCAAGAAAAATATGCCGATTGGGAAGTAATAGGATTTGAAAAAGGAAAAATAACATTATATAAAGAATTTGATGATGTTTGTGGAGAACATTTCAAGCTAAAAGTGGAAGATGGAAAAGTTGTTGTATATAAAGAAAATAATGATGGAAGCGAAACACTTTACGAAAAAACCAATATATCAAGTGAATATCTTACAGAAGCCGATTTACTTAACATGCAAGATGGATTAGAGATATATGGAAAAGAAGAATTAAACCAAGTTATTGAGGATTTTGAGTAATAAATTAAAGACAAGCCACATAAAATTTAACTAAAGATATAAACGAGGAGGAAAATTATGTGGGAAACTTTAAGAAAAGAAGAGGTTTTACAGAAACTAAGGACAAAGCAAGGTGCAGGATTGACAGAGAGAGAGGTACAAGTAAGAAAACAAAAATATGGTAATAATAAATTACAAGAAAAGAAGAAAGAAACACTTATAATAAAATTTATAAAACAGTTTAATGATTTCATGATTATTATTTTGATAGTGGCATCGATATTATCAGCTATTACGTCATACTTTCAAGGAGAAAATGACTATGTTGACTCAATAATAATTATTGCAATTGTTGTATTTAACGCGCTTATGGGAGTCATTCAAGAAGCAAAAGCAGAAAAATCAATAGAAGCTTTAAAACAAATGACTCCACCAATGGCAAAAGTGGTTAGAGATGGAAGAATACAAGAAATTCATGCAGAAGATTTGGTACCAGGGGATATTGTAGAGTTAGAAGCGGGAACATATGTGCCAGCAGACTGCAGATTATTGGAAAGTCATAATTTAAAGATAGAAGAATCAAGTTTAACAGGGGAAACAGAGCCTGTTTTAAAAAATGCTGATATTGTGGCGCAAAATGATGTACCATTAGGGGACATGTTAAACATGGCATTTATGGCAAGTATTGTTGTAAATGGTCATGGAAAAGCTGTAGTAACAGAAACTGGAATGAATACAAAAGTTGGAAAAATTGCTAATATGATTATGGAAGATGAAACACCAGAAACTCCAATTCAAAAAAAATTAGCACAAGTTGGAAAAACATTGGGGATAGTATGTTTAGCAATTTGTGCACTTATATTTTTTATAGGGATGATAAAACATATTGACCCAATTGAAATGTTTATGACTTCAGTTGGATTAGCTGTTGCTGCAATTCCAGAAGGACTACCAGCAATTGTAACAATTATGTTATCAATTGGTGTAAGCAAAATGGCAAAAAATAATAGTATAATAAGAAAGTTACCAGCCGTAGAAACATTAGGATGTAGTAATGTTATTTGTTCTGATAAGACGGGAACTTTAACTCAAAACAAGATGACTGTAGTAGAAGTTAAAGCCAAAGATACATTATTAGCAAGTAAATTTGCTACAATGTGTACAGATAGCAATATTATTGAACACAATGGCATAAAAAACATAAGCGGAGAACCAACAGAAATTGCACTGGTACAAAACGGTTTAAAATATAATTTAAATAAAAATGACTTATATAGAGAAATGCCAAGAGTGGCAGAAATTCCATTTGATTCAAATCGTAAAATGATGACAACAATACATAAATATAGAGGGAAATATCTTGTTATAACAAAAGGGGCACCAGACATATTACTTAATAAATGCAATTTAACAAGTATTGAAAAACGTCGATTGGAGAAGGAAAATCAGCAAATGGCTGAAAAGGCATTGAGAGTAATAGCTGTATCATATAAAAAAATTGATAGTTTACCGAGAAGTTCAGAAATGAATTTATTAGAAAATGGATTGAATTTTGTTGGGCTAATAGGAATGATAGACCCACCAAGAGATGGAGTAAAAGAAGCGGTACGAACTTGTAAAAAAGCAGGAATAAAAACTGTAATGATTACTGGTGACCACATTGCGACAGCAAAAGCAATTGCAAAAGAGTTAAACATTTTAGCACCACATGATAAAGCAATAACAGGAAAAGAACTTGACCAAATTTCACAAGAGCAATTAGTGAAAGAGATTAAAGAATATTCAGTATTTGCAAGAGTAACACCAGAACATAAAGTTAGGATAGTAAAAGCCTGGCAGAGTGCAGGGAATGTAGTGGCAATGACAGGTGATGGAGTAAATGACAGTCCTGCATTAAAATGTGCAGATATAGGAATTGCAATGGGAAAGAATGGAACAGACGTTGCCAAAAATGCTTCTGATATGATATTAGCAGATGATAATTTTGTAACAATTGTAAAAGCAGTTAAACAAGGAAGAAACATATATGACAATATAAAAAAAGCAATCCACTTTTTAATTGCAACAAATATAGGAGAGATTGTAACTGTATTTATGGGACTTGTTTTAGGGTTAAAATCACCATTACTTGCTATACAATTGTTATGGATAAATTTAGTAACAGATTCTTTACCTGCAATTGCAATAGGACTAGAACCACCAGAAAAAGATATTATGAAAAGACCTCCTGTTGATAATAAAAAAGGAATTTTCGCAGATGGATTATGGAATAAAATTGTTGTTGAAGGGATAATGTTAGGAATTTTAACTCTTATTGCATTTGGAATAGGAAATAAATTCTATGGATTGGAAGTTGCAAGAACAATGGCTTTTGTTTCTTTGGGATTGCTTGAACTTATCCACAGTTTCAATATAAAAAGTGAACAATCCATATTCAAAATTGGATTATTTGAGAATAAGTATTTAATTGGAAGTTTTGTATTAGGGACAATAGTTCAAACTAGTGTTGTATTAATTCCTGTATTAGCCGACATTTTTAAGTTGGTTCCATTGACTCAGACTCAATGGTTGATTACAATTGGAATTTCATTATTTCCTATAGTAATTGTAGAGTTACAGAAGAAGTTTACTTCTATGAATTTGATTAAAATTATTTACATGAGAAAACAAGAGGTATGATTAATTTGTATATTATTCATGTTAAATTTTGGCAAAATTATTTTATTGGAAAGGACAGATCGAGTCCCATGATTATAGTAAAAATAAAAAATGTAGCTATTGCTACATTTTTCTTCTGGTGCCCAAAGTGGGACTGTACAACCCGCGTCGGAAAAATAATCCACAGGATTATTTTTGCCTTCGTTTCGGCAGGCCCCAGACCAGCGCGAAACTCGGCAACCTCCTTTTCGAGTCCCACAATTTAATTAAAATAAAAAAATGTAGCTATTGCTACATTTTTCTTCTGGTGCCCAAAGTGGGACTATACAACCCGCGTCGGAAAAATAATCCACAGGATTATTTTTGCCTTCGTTTCGGCAGGCCCCAGACCAGCGCGAAACTCGGCAACCTCCTTTTCGAGTCCCACAATTTAATTAAAATAAAAAAATGTAGCTATTGCTACATTTTTCTTCTGGTGCCCAAAGTGGGACTCGAACCCACATGGTTTCCCGCACGATTTTGAGTCGTGTGCGTCTGCCAGTTCCGCCATTCGGGCATTTTTGTTTACTTCATGCGTAATTTTTTTCTGATTCTTAACATCTTAAATATCTTAACACAAATTTAATTTTTTGTCTAGTCCCAAAATGCATTTTCTATTGACTATTTGGGAAAATTAATGTATGATATATAATATTAAATTAAAGAAAAGAGGAAAATTAATATATGATATGTTCAGATTGCAATAAGAATAATGCGGAAATCTTTATAAATAGAATAGAAAATGGAGTATCATCTATGGAAGGCCTTTGTAGAGAATGTGCTAAAAAAAGAGGCATCGATGTTCCTGATAAGCCATTAAGTAAAAATGAAAATAATAATAATAATCAAAATGGCAATAATAATATGCCACCATTGAATAATATAGATATGTCAGTTATGTCAAAACAATTAGAAGGATTATTTAAAGATTTGTCTTCAAATTTGAAAATTGAAAATATAGAAGGAATGGAAGATTTTAATCCTGATGATATGGAAGAATATGATGACGAAGAGGGGGAAGAAAATGGAGGAAATCCATTAGGAATTCCAATTGGGTCAATTTTTGCAAGTATAGTTCCAGGAAGAAAAGTTAATGGCGAAGAAGAGGCTAACGGAAGTGGGAGACAAAAAGTTAAAGTGGAAAAAAAGCCTGCTAATAAAAAGAAAAAATATCTAGATACTTATGGAACTAACCTTACACAAAAAGCTAAAAATAATGAATTAGACATGGTTATTGGACGTGATAAAGAAATACAAAGAGTCATACAAATTTTAAATAGACGTACAAAAAATAATCCGTGTTTAATTGGAGAACCAGGAGTCGGAAAAACTGCAATAGCACAAGGTCTAGCAATAAAAATTGCAAATAATAATGTACCTGCAAAGCTATTAAATAAAGAAGTATACTTGTTAGATATGACATCTGTAGTGGCTGGAACACAATTCAGAGGACAATTCGAAGCACGTATGAAGGGAATAATCGAAGAATGTAAAGCGTTTAGAAATATTATTTTAGTAATAGATGAAATTCATAATATAATTGGTGCAGGAGATGGAGAACATTCAATGAACGCTGCTAATATTTTAAAACCATCATTATCAAATGGAGAAATTCAATTAATAGGAACAACAACATTAAAAGAATATAGAAAATATATAGAAAAAGATTCTGCACTAGAAAGAAGATTTCAACAAGTATTGGTTGAAGAACCAAATGTTGATGAATCAATAAAAATTCTTGAAGGAATAAAAAAATATTATGAAGAATATCATAAAGTAAAGATTTCTAATGATATAATTAAACAAACTGTTGTGATGTCAGAAAAATATATACATGATAGATTTTTGCCAGACAAAGCAATTGATATACTTGATGAAGCATGTTCAAGAATTAACTTAGAAAATAAGGAATTATTCAGATTAGAAATGTTAAAACAAGAATTGGCACAAGTTCAAGCGCAAAAAGAAGATGCAGCACAAGCAGATTCAACAGAAGATTATCAAAAAGCAGCAGACTTAAAAACAAAGGAATGCAGACTAATTGAAGAAATCGACCAATTAAATAGTACAATTCAATTAAAAAATCTTACTACACAAGATATTGCACAAGTAATTGAAAGTTGGACTAAAATTCCAGTTAAGAAAATTACAGAAGCAGAAACACAAAAATTATTAAACCTAGAAACAAATCTTCATACTAGAGTTATAGGTCAAGATAAGGCAGTAAGTGCAGTTTCTCGTGCAATAAGAAGAAATCGTGCAGGATTACAAAGCACAAAAAGACCACCTTCATTTATATTTGTTGGTCCAACAGGTGTAGGAAAAACAGAATTAGCAAAAAGCTTAGCATATGAAATGTTTGGCTCAGAAGACTCAATAATTAGAGTTGATATGTCTGAATATATGGAAAGTCATTCAACTGCAAAATTAATAGGTGCACCTCCAGGATATGTTGGATATGATGATGCAGGACAATTAACAGAAAAAGTAAAAAGAAAACCATATTCAATAATACTATTTGATGAAATTGAAAAAGCACATCCTGATGTATTTAATATATTACTGCAAGTGCTTGATGATGGCAAACTTACAGATTCACAAGGAAATACAGTAAGTTTTCAAAATACAATAATAATAATGACATCAAATGCAGGTTCAAATTTAAATAATAATTCAATTGGATTTGCTAAACAAACAGTAGATACAAGCAAAATAGAAGAAAATCTAAAACAAGTATTTAGACCAGAATTTTTAAACAGAATTGACGAAATAATTGTATTTGATTCATTAACAAAACCAGAATTAATACAAATTGTTGATTTAATGCTTAAAGATACTAAAAAAGCATTAACAGAAAAAAATATGTCATTAACAGTTTCAGATACTGCAAAAGGATTTATACTTGAAAAAGGAACAAACTTAAAATTCGGTGCTCGTCCATTAAGAAGAGCAATTCAAAGATATGTTGAAGATGAAATATCTGAAATGATTTTAAGAAATGAAGTACATGATGGACAAAACATTACAGTAGACTTTGAAAATGATAACTTAAAGTTTGATGTAAAATAGTCTTGAAAGGAAAAAAATAAATGAAAAAAGAAAATATACCAAATATCCTAACAATTATACGTTTTATATTAATACCATTTATTTTTACATCTGTTGTAAATGAAGACTTTTTAGCAACAATAGTAATATTTACAATTTCAGCAATAACAGATATGCTAGATGGATATATTGCTAGAAAATATAATTATATTACCGATATAGGAAAGCTAATAGATCCATTAGCAGATAAACTTACACAAATGTCTTTATTATTATCTCTTGCAATATTAAAGATTTTACCTTGGTGGATATTTGCAATAGTATTTATTAAAGAATGTGTTATGATAATAGCAGCATCATTAATGTATAAAAAAGATGATGTAGTTGTGTATAGTAAATGGTATGGAAAACTTGCAACAGTCCTATTTTACTTAGCAATAATAAGTTCATTATTAATAAACCAATTTCATTTTGAAATTTCATTAAGAGTTGATTTATATTTATACTATTTAGCAATACTTGCTACAATATTTTCGTTAATAATGTATGCGATACAATTTAAATTTAAAAAAAGTTGTCAATAGGGGACTTTCCTTATTGGCAATTTTTAAATTGTGAAAATTGTGTGAATTTTAGCACTCTACTATTGACAATGCTAAAAATAGATGTATAATAAGATTGTAAAAAGGAAAGAGGTAATGTATTATGATGATGATACCAAGAAGAAATGGAAATGGATTAGATTTTTGGGATGAGGTTTTACCTGATTCATTTTTCACAGAAAAAGAAAGTAAATTAATGAAAACCGATTTAAAAGAAAAAGACGGAAAATATTTCTTAGAAATTGATATACCAGGATATGAAAAAGAAGATATAAAAATAGAATTGCATGATGGATATTTAACAGTATCAGCAGAAAAAAATGAAGAAAAAGAAGATAAACATGCTAAATACTTAAAGAGAGAAAGATTTTCAGGAATGTGTTCAAGAAGTTATTACGTTGGAGAGAATGTAAATGAAGAAGATATAAAAGCAAACTTCAGAAACGGTATTCTTACAATAGAATTTCCAAAAGAACCAGAAAAGAAAATTGAAGAGAAAAAATATATTCCAATTGGAGAATAGAAAGGAAGCCAGAAAGAGGCTTCTTTTTTTAACTTCTGGATTGACAATTAGTAACAAAAATGCTAAGATAAAAAAGTAGATTAAAAAAAAACCGATTTTGCAGTTTTTATTTTAATCTATTTTTTGTTTAACAAAGTAAAATATATATAAGAAATAATACTGCAAAAGAGGTAAAATAGGAGGAAAAAATGAACACAAAATATGTATTTGTAACAGGAGGAGTGGTATCAGGATTAGGAAAAGGAATAACAGCAGCATCATTAGGAAGACTATTAAAAAACAGAGGATATAAAGTAACAATACAGAAATTTGATCCATACTTAAATGTAGACCCAGGAACAATGAGTCCATATGAACATGGGGAAGTATTTGTAACAGATGATGGAGCAGAAACAGATTTAGACTTAGGACATTACGAGAGATTTATAGACGAAAACTTAACACAGAATTCAAGTGTAACAATGGGAAAAGTCTATTCATCAGTAATTGAAAAAGAAAGAAGAGGAGATTATTTAGGAAAAACAGTTCAGGTAATACCACATGTTACAAATGAAATAAAAGAAAGAATATACAGTTTTGAAAACACAGATACAGACATAGTAATAACAGAAGTTGGAGGAACAGTAGGAGACATAGAGGGACTATCAATAATTGAAGCAATTCGTCAAGTTGGGCTTGAAAAAAATCCAGAAGATGTAGTATATATACATGTAACACTATTACCATACATATTTGGTTCAAATGAAATAAAATCAAAACCAACACAGCATTCTGTAAAAGAATTACAAAGCTTAGGAATTCAGCCAGATATTCTTGTATGTAGAACAGAACAAGAAATACCTGATACTGTAAGAGAAAAATTAGCATTGTTTTGTAATGTAAGAAAAAGTAGTGTAATTCAAAATAAAACAGCTGACAATTTATATGCAGTGCCATTAATGCTAGAGGAAGAAGGATTAGCAAGGGAAGTATGTAATCATATGAGACTTGATAGATATGTACCAGATAATACAGAATGGCAAAAAATGATAGATAATATAAGAAATATAAAAGATGAAGCAGTAAATATTGCGATAGTTGGTAAATATATAAAATTAGAAGATTCGTATTTATCAGTAATTGAAAGCTTACATCATGCAGGTTTTGCAAATCATGTAAAAGTAAATATAAAATTAATAGATTGTGAAACAATAAACGCAGAAAATTCCTCAGAGAAATTAAAAGGATTACAAGGAATCATTGTTCCAGGAGGATTTGGAAATAGAGGAATTGAAGGAAAAATACAAACAATAAAATATGCAAGAGAAAACAATATACCATTTTTAGGAATATGTTTAGGAATGCAAATGGCAGTTGTAGAGTTTGCGAGAAATGTATTAGGAATAAAAGATGCAAATTCAGCAGAATTCGATGAAAAAGTTAAAAATCCTGTAATACACATTATGAATGAACAAATAGGAATTGATAAAAAAGGTGGAACAATGCGTTTGGGTGCATATCCATGTATATTAAAAGCTGGAACATTAGCGAGAGAATTATATCAATCAGAGAAAATTTCAGAAAGACATAGACATAGATATGAATATAATAATCAATATAAAGAAAAGTTGGAAGGAGCCGGATTAATATGCTCAGGAACATCACCTGACGGAAAATTAGTAGAGATTATAGAGTATAGAAAACATCCATATTTTATAGCGGGACAGTTTCATCCAGAGCTAAAATCAAGACCAAATAGACCAGCACCATTATTTGTAGGACTAGTTAAAGCTGCTAAGGATATAAAATAAGAGTACTAATATTAAAAATAAAAAGAGGGAGTTCTAATTTGAACGCCCCCTTAAATTCTGTTACCAAAAGTTAAAAGATAACTTTATTGGTTATCGCTTTTTTGATTCTTGCAATTGAAATTGCTAAATTGTCAATCATGTAATCAATCTGAGTATCGGTTACTGGATTGATGTCATAACTTTTAGATGTTGCCCATGCCAAACCACTATTAAGGCTGATGTTTAAACTTTTTTCACCAGAGTTAAAATTGCAAATATTGATGCTTATAATTTCATCTAATCCATTTAGAGAAGAATAGCTTGTGTAATAATGTCTGACAGATGTATACCCAGTATATGAGCTTTTAGACTCATCATTCAGATATTCTGCATAATAGAGCAAACTATTAGGGGAGAATATGAATTCAGTTGTTGCTTCTGAATTAGAAATTGCAAATCCTGTATTTGGTAATTCATAGGTGTTTGAGTTAGAAATAAATTCAAAACTCACATCATTTAAGCAGCAATATGGATCTTTTATCTTGCTAAAGTCTTCTGTGAATGGATTGATAGCATTGTCAAAATTCTTAATTAAATTATGGAGCATATCGGCTCGCTGAATTGACGAATGCATGTATTGTGGTAACTTCAAATCAGAATGAGCTGAATTCTTCAAAACTTTTTTATAGGTTTCATTAAAAATTTTTCTTAAGGTATTTTCATTAAATTTGTTTTCTAATAATAAAGAAAATAATAATAATCCGTATAAAGAACGAATTTCATCCAAATTAATAATGTCGTTTTGCCGTTTCCCAAGTTTAAACTTAGCCAGTTTCATAACTTTCATAGAAAATGGTGTACATTTGTGAATAACAAAATCAGTTCCTGAGTGAATAAGCAATACACCGTTTACCTCGTAACATGGCACTAAAAGATTAAACCGAATTTCTCTGTCTAATAATCTTTTGGCACCAAGATTCTCCATTGCTATTTTGAATTCTTGAATAGCGATACCCATGTTGCATTTTCCTCCTTAAATAGAATTTTTATAAATTTACAACGCTAATCATTATATCACGATTTTATGTTAAAATCAAATTTTTATAAAAACTTGTAATAATTATGTGAAATTTGCATAGAATTATTTCAGCAAAATGTGAACTTTGTGTGAAAAATTAATAAAGCTATTGACAATAATAAAAAATGGGTATATATTATTAGCAGTCAATATAAAAGAGTGCTAACAAATAATTAGCCAAATTAAGGAGGTAATATTTATGATAAAACCATTAGCAGACAGAGTATTGGTAAAAATGAAAGAGAGTGAAGAAACTACAAAAAGTGGAATAATCTTAGCAAGTTCAGCACAAGAAAAACCACAAATAGCAGAAGTTATAGAAGTAGGACCTGGAAGATTAATAGATGGAAAAAGAGAAGAGATGGAAGTAAAAAAAGGAGATAATGTAGTAGTAAGCAAATATGGAGGAACAGAAGTAAAATATGAAGGGGAGGATTACATTATTTTAAGAGAAGAAGATATATTAGCTATAGTAAAATAATTAAAAGAAAGGAATGATTAGTATGGCAAAACAAATTAAATTTGGAGAAGATGCAAGAAAATCTTTATTAGAAGGTGTCAATAAATTAGCAGACACAGTAAAAGTTACATTAGGACCAAAAGGAAGAAATGTAGTGTTAGATAAAAGTTATGGAGCTCCATTAATCACAAATGATGGAGTAACAATAGCAAAAGAAATTGAATTAGAAGATAAATTCGAAAACATGGGAGCTCGTTTAGTAAAAGAAGTATCAACAAAAACAAATGATGTAGCAGGAGATGGAACTACAACAGCAACGGTTTTAGCACAAGCAATGATAAAAGAAGGAGTAAAAAATGTTGCTGCAGGAGCTGACCCAATGGCAATAAAAAGAGGTATAGAAAAAGCAGTTGATGGAGCTGTTATAGAATTAAAGAAAATAACATCACCGGTAAACGGAAAAGAAGATATAGCAAGGGTTGCAAGTATATCTGCAAATAACTCAGAAGTAGGAGAATTAATAGCAGATGCAATGGAAAAAGTATCAAAAGATGGTGTAATAACAATCGAAGAATCAAAAACATCACAAACAGAATTAAATGTAGTAGAAGGAATGCAATTTGACAAAGGTTATGTATCACCATATATGGTAACAGACACAGAAAAAATGGAAGCAATAATAGATAATCCATATATATTAATAACAGATAGAAAAATAAGCAATATTCAAGAAATATTACCATTACTAGAAAATTTAATGCAATCATCAGGAAAACTAGTAATTGTATGTGATGATATAGAAAGTGAAGCACTATCAACATTAATATTAAACAAATTAAGAGGAGTATTAAATGTTGTAGCAGTTAAAGCACCAGGATTTGGAGATAAGAGAAAAGCAATGCTAGAGGATATGGCAATCTTAACTGGTGGAGAAGTAATATCACAAGACCTTGGAATGGAATTAAAAGATACACAAATAGAACAATTAGGTAGGGCAAAACAAATAAAAGTACAAAAAGAAAATACAATAATTGTTGATGGTGCAGGAGACAAAGAAAAGATTGCTGCTAGAGTAAAACAAATAAGAGCTCAAATAGAAGAAACAAAGAGTGAATTCGATAAAGAAAATTTACAAGAAAGATTAGCTAAAATTGCTGGAGGAGTTGCAGTAATTGGAGTTGGCGCAGCAACAGAAGTTGAAATGAAAGACAAGAAATTAAGAATAGAAGATGCACTATCTGCAACAAAAGCAGCAGTTGAAGAAGGAATTGTAGCTGGTGGAGGAACAACATATGTAAATATTATGCCATCAGTAGAAAAAATTGCAAAATCTTTAACTTGTGGAGAAAAATTAGGCGCAGAAATAGTATTAAAAGCATTAGAAGAACCAGTAAAACAAATTGCAAGAAATGCAGGACTTGAACCAGCAGTTATATTAGAAAATGTAAAGAAAGCAGCAGATGGATTTGGATTTGATGCAGATAAAGAACAATATGTTGATATGAAAAAAGCAGGAATTGTAGATCCAACAAAAGTTACAAGAAGTGCTTTACAAAATGCAGCATCAATTGCAGCAATGGTATTAACAACTGAAAGTTTGGTAACAGATGCACCAGAACCTAAATCTTGTGGATGTGGAAACAACCACGAAATGGATAATGGAATGGGCGGAATGTACTAATATTATAGTACAAATAATATATAAAAACGGTAGACATATATTGAAATATGACTACCGTTTTTTTGCATGCAAATTAATTCATTTTCTTCTTGAATATTTTTTTGGAAGATTTACTTCGTGAAGAATATAAATAGAAAACAAATAAGTAAATACTGAGTAATGCGGCTATAACTATACATATACCATAAAGTTCCATGCAAGCCACGACAAATGATAAAAGCAATGCCAAAAGCCAAAACATAGACTTATCCTTTTTGGAAGATGAAACGATTTCAAAATTTTTATTATATTTGGTGATGAGTTTACAATTTTTATTTTCAAGAGTAACTGTAATAAAATCTGAATCAATTTCAACTTCACAATTAGTTTTGAATAACAGTTGTGGATTTTGCTGAATAGCAATTGCCTGTTCTTCTAGTGGCTGATAATCCATTGTAGTAGCTGGTATTGTGTCAATATCTTTAAATGATGCAATCCATAAAATAACACCTGCTACTGTTAACAGAATAAAAATTCCCCACATTGGCCGAGGCTGACTTTTGAACCAGTCAAACCGTTTTTCTAATTTTCTAATTAAGTTCTTCAAAATTCGCATAGTTTTATTCTCCTTTTGATAAATCGCTGTTAATAAGTTACTATATGTGTAAACTAAAAGCAAAAGGATTTTTCTTCTCACTAATTAGTGAAAAAATTTTGAAGAAATAGCAGTTTGCTATCTCTAATATAATTTTAACATATTTTATACGATTTATCAATATGTTGACAAAGTATGAAAAATTTGTATATGATTCATTTGTGATAATGTATTTGATTTATGATAATATCACCTTGAAAGTTTATAAGCGATATTTCACCTAGAAAATATGCTGTGCTTTTGTCATTTTTATATTTTTCAAATAAATCTCCTAATTCTCGTGCTTTTTTAAAGTCTTGTTTTGTTCAACGACCACGATAATACATATATATTCACCATATTTTGAATATTCATCGAATCTACTTTCAGTATAAAGTGGATCAATAGCCATACCATAAAATAAATTTAATAGGCATATCTAAATCAGTATTTGCATCTACTATACCGATACCTTGTTTCATAAGATCGGAATACTCTCTATAAAACTCGTTGTTCATAGCAAATGCTAACAGACGAGCTATAGGAATTCTAACCTTATATCCAGATGAATGAGAAACCTTATTACTCAATATTACTTCATCTGCAGTATAGTCTACTTCATCATTCTGTACTACCATTGAAAGAGCCATTTTAGTTAATGATTCATCACAAGATTCATTCATAAGATGTCCATAATACTCCCATTTTCCTGTTTCATTATTTAATTCTGCAATTTCTAATCCGCCATTTGCATCCTTTCCTACAGTTAATTTTTCATTTGGTACTCCAAGTATATGTATCAGCTCATGAATTGATTGATGTAATGATTCGATTTTTTTTCTTATTATACTTAACATATTCTACACTATAATGACCGTTATCCTCTTCTTGTATTGCTCCTTCTTCGCTATCTGTAGGTTCATCTTTAAGAACGATTTTAGTTATTAGTTCACCTAAATAAGTATATACCACTTCTTCTTTTCTACTTTCTGAAAATAGTTTCATGATAAGCTTAATTGAATTTTGAAACAGCTCTTTTTCATACTACTCAAGTTTTCAAGTGATATCATAGTATACCTTCTCCAAAAGATAAATTATATCCATAACTTAAAAATTATTAAAACTTTATTACTATATTTATATAAAAAGTATATCATTCAAGCCTAATAAAAACAATAGTTTTGGGCTATTTTGGCTTTTTATGTAACTACTGCACCGAAAAAAGAGCAAAAAATAAGCCGAAGTAAATCGACTTTTTAATGATATTCTTTTTGTATTTACTTGAACTCACTTATAGCAATGCTTTTTACGAGTTTGAGTAAATACACCTTTGGTGCCATTGACGTAGTTATCTACAACTTTTTGGCTCTCTTGACGATTGATACAAATATCAATCAATTTACTAAAGTATATCATATTTTTGGTAAATTGCAATAAAATTTGCTAAAAATTTTAAGAGGTCATCTAGAAATAAGCATATAATATAGTTATTTTAACATATAAAAGCAGAAGAAAGCATAAGTTTAACTTATACTTTCTTCTGCTTTTTAGTTGAGTTTTACACGAAATCTTGGCTTTCCTAACAATAATGACATAGGAACAAGACTTACATTTTCTACATCTAGTTCCAATTTTTCTTTCAAAAAAGTCTCAACCTGCTCATTATCCATAATACACTCGACTTCAAACTCTCTAGGAAGTTCTTCGGAATCCCTTCCAAACATTAAGAACATTAAATCATTTACTATATTCCGTTCTTCTTCCTGGTCGTTTGATAGTACATTCTGGATTTCATTTAGTTTTTTCCTGATGTCCATACAATTTTCCTCCTTAACAAATTTGATTACGAGTTACTTAAATTCGACAATTAATGTCAACAATAGTCCATTTTTTCTGTAATCTTTCAATATCTATCGGTACAGATAATCTTGGACTTGTGTCATAGCACAATTCTAATACAACTTGAATCTTTTCTCCTACAATATAATGGTGTACTTTATCATATTGTACTTTGTCAGATTCTACTGTTTTCAGAATCGTACCAATCTCGTATGGCAGACTGACATTCATTGTTCTTCCTCATTTACAATAATTATTGTTAAAAGTTACTATATTCAAAACTTGCATATTGCAAGATAATTAAATTATGAAAATATTTTACCATAAAATCTTGAAATATTCAATATTTTGAGTAATTTATTTCAAAATTACGTTATCTTATCTATATGCTTATATATTTTTATTTAACATTTTTTTATTCTCTTTTTCTAATTGTTTTAAGCTCTTTTTTGGTGTAGGTAAATCTTCTGGCATAGTTCCTCCAAGTTCTTTTATTGTTTTTCTTATTTTAGAACCAACTTCATAATGTGCCTTATTAGCCTCTTTTTCAGTTTGTATATTATCTTTTTTTAATTTTTGTTCTGTTTAGGAAATTCTAAATAAATTTGCAATAAGCTCATCACTACCCATATTGTCTAAAATATCTTCTCTATATCTTAATCCTTTTCTTTTTGCAATGTCATCAGCAGTTTCTCCATTATATAATCCTTTATATCCACTATTATGAAATCTATTAAAATTTTTAACTCCTGCTTTTTTTGCAGTTTGGTTAAGTGAGTAATTTCCTTTTCGTGTTAAATCTCTTTGATAAAATCTTTTCTCATCTTCCGTTAGCATACTATATTCTTTTTCACTAATTTCTTGCTTTCTAGTTTGAACTGCAAAATATGTTTGAGCAAGAGCAATTACTTTTTTTCTACTATCTCCATTTTGTGCTATTAAGTAACAAGCATAACGAGTTAATTTATAATCAATTTGTTTTCTATAAGCTCCTGAACCGATTTGCACCATTTTATTGACATCAGTAAAATGGTCTAATACACTGATATCACTATTTTGGCACGATATTTTAGCTTTATCAATTATCTTTTCAAAATTTTGCCAGTTTGAGTATTGTAGAATCTCTCAAATTATCTTTTCCTAATACTTTTTCTTCATTGAATAGATTACTTATTTTTTGATAAGAATAACCATTATAATATAAATCAAAT
>OGCQ01001136.1_pt1 | contig 35427 bp, 34 predicted proteins | sample 1570161 | NCBI WGS metagenome assembly OGCQ01 (sample SAMEA4384402, study PRJEB24528) | human gut metagenome | reverse complement strand
AACAACCTCTAATCTTTTTGTTGCTCCTTATATTCTTTGGATTCTATTGTTTGTATTAGCGCCTGTTGCCATGATTGTTTGGCAGTCGTTTTTCAATATTGAAGGTCACTTTACTCTTGAAAATTATAAGACCTACTTCGCTTCGCAAAATCTAACCTATCTTAAAATGAGTTTGAATTCGGTCTTGTATGCAGGAATTATCACAGTTGTTACCCTGGTAATTAGTTACCCTACTGCGTTTTTGTTGACACAATTAAAGCATAAACAGCTTTGGCTGATGCTCATTATTTTGCCGACATGGGTCAATCTACTTCTCAAAGCTTACGCTTTTATCGGGATTTTTGGACAAAATGGTTCAGTCAATCAGTTTTTAAGTTTTATCGGGATTGGTTCTCAGCAAATTTTGTTCACAGACTTTTCTTTTATTTTTGTTGCTAGTTATATTGAGCTACCCTTTATGATATTGCCGATTTTTAATGTTTTAGAGGATATGGATCAAAATCTGATCAATGCCAGCTATGACCTTGGTGCCAATCGTTGGGAAACTTTCCGTCGTGTTGTTTTCCCTCTATCTATGAATGGCGTGAGAAGTGGTGTGCAGTCAGTCTTTATCCCTAGTCTCAGTCTTTTTATGCTGACGCGTTTGATCGGTGGCAATCGCGTTATTACGCTAGGTACAGCCATTGAGCAGCATTTTCTGACTACACAAAATTGGGGAATGGGCTCAACCATTGGTGTTGTCTTGATTGTAGCCATGCTCGTTATCATGTGGGCAACGAAAGAAGGGGGAGAGCGATGAAAAAAACTGCTAGTATTTATTTAACAGTCATCTTCTTAATTCTTTATTTGCCGATTTTTTATTTGATTGGCTATGCGTTCAATGCTGGCGATGATATGAACAAGTTTACAGGCTTTAGTCTGACGCATTTTCAAAATATGTTCAGTGATACTCGCTTGATGCTAATTTTGGCACAAACCTTTTTTCTGGCTTTTTTGTCTTCTTTGATTGCCACAGCAATCGGAACGTTTGGTGCTATTTATATTTATCAGGCAAGAAAAAAATATCAAGAAGCCTTTTTGTCGGTCAATAATATTTTAATGGTAGCACCAGATGTTATGATTGGTGCGAGTTTCTTGATTTTATTTACAACCGTCAAATTTCAATTAGGTTTTCTATCAGTCTTAGCCAGTCATATTGCTTTTTCAATTCCTATCGTAGTCTTGATGATATTGCCACGGTTAAAAGAGATGAATGATGACATGATTAAGGCGGCCTATGATTTAGGAGCAAGCCAAGTTCAGATGCTCAAGGAAATCATGTTGCCTTATCTGACACCAGCTATCATTGCCGGTTACTTTATGGCTTTCACCTACTCACTAGATGACTTTGCAGTGACTTTCTTTGTGACAGGAAATGGCTTCTCAACCTTGTCTGTTGAAATTTACTCGCGGGCTCGGCAAGGAATTTCGCTAGAAATCAATGCTCTCTCTGCTTTGGTATTTCTTTTCAGTATTCTTTTGGTGATTGGTTATTATTTTATTTCTCGTGAAAAGGAGGATGCGGCATGAAAAAGCTTTATTCATTTTTAATGGGCATTGTTGCTATTATCCTTATCCTCTGGGGCTTGAGCCATCACATTGAAAGTCGGACAAAAATCGGTTCTGGTGACAAATTAGTCATCTACAATTGGGGAGATTACATTGATCCAGAATTATTGACGAAATTTACAAAAGAAACCGGTATCCAAGTTCAATATGAAACCTTTGATTCTAACGAATCCATGTACACGAAGATTAAGCAGGGCGGGACAACCTATGATATTGCCATTCCCAGTGAATACATGATTTCAAAAATGATGTCGGAACACTTACTAGAAAAGTTGGATCATTCTCAGATTAAAGGCTTAGAAAATATTGGAAAACGATTTTTAAATCAATCATTTGATCCCCGCAATCAATACTCTATTCCATACTTTTGGGGAACGCTAGGCATTGTTTACAACACGGAATTGGTCAAAACAGCACCTAAGCATTGGAGTGACTTGTGGCGACCTGAGTATAAAAACTCTATCATGATGATTGATGGAGCGCGTGAAGTAATGGGCGTTGGATTGAATGCATTAGGATATAGCTTAAATTCAAAGAATACCAAGCAATTGCAAGAGACGGTTGATAAGCTCTATACGTTAACACCAAACATCAAAGCTATTGTTGCTGATGAGATGAAAGGCTATATGATTCAAAATAATGCTGCCATTGGTGTTAGTTTCTCTGGAGAGGCGCGGCAGATGCTGGATAAAAATCCGAAATTGCGTTATGTCGTACCGCCAGAAGCTAGCAATCTTTGGTTTGATAATATTGTCATTCCTAAGACGGTCAAAAATAAAAAGGCTGCCTATCAATTCATTAACTTTATGTTAAAACCTGAAAATGCCTATAAAAATGCCTTGTATGTTGGTTATTCTACCCCGAATGTACTAGCCAAAGCAATGCTTCCTAAAGAAGTGCAGGAAGATAGAGCCTTTTATCCAGATGAAGAAACGATGAAGCATTTGGAAGTCTATCAGCAATTAGGGGCGAAATGGCTGGGAATTTACAATGATTTATATCTTCAGGTGAAAATGTATCGGAAATGATACTCTGTAAAAATCTTTTCAAACTTCGTTAGCTTTGACAGCCCGAGAACTATGAAAGGTTGCAGATAAAGTGAATGCAGTGAGTGCTTTCTTAACAATCTAGGGAATTGTGAAAGGTGGCGATAAAAAACGAAGTTTTCGTCAGAAGTACTCTTTCGAGATAGACAAGCGAATCGTCTTGATACTTACTTCGCAAGTTCTATCCGCTACTCAAAGCCGTACTGTTGACACATCCTCACGGACGTTTCATCTCCAATCTCAAAAGCTCTACGGGAACTTTCGATTTATCTACGACTTGTCTTAGTTTGTTTTGTGATTTTCATTGAGTGTAAAATTAAATATAAAAAACGGAAGTTGAACAACTCTCGGACATTGGTCTGATGAGTAATCTTGCTTCCGTTATTTTTTAATTGCTAGAGCTTGATGATGTTGTATCCTTATCAGCACTGTCGCTACTTGTTTGGCTAGAGCTAGTATCGCTTGATGTATTGCTAGACTGCGTAGTGTTAGAGCTAGCGCTACTTGTTTCTGTTTCGCCTTGACTAGTAGCAGTTGTGTTGTTAGAGCTAGGGGTCTCAGTTGTTGTTTCTTTCTGAATTTCTTTGATAATGGTTGTTTGTGTCGTCTGACTAGTTTTTGTTTTGTTATCAGATTTATTGTTATTCATGAAAGTCATGATGGTAATCGTTGCAGTGATAATCCCAAGGATACTCCCAATCGTAGCAAGGGTCTTCTGAAAAGCTGAGAGACCTTTTTTGATATGATGACGAGTAGGTGTTTTTTCTTCTTTAGTAGTTGAAGTTTTATTTTTTCGAGAATAATTTTCCATTGTCAGTTGATAATCTCCTTTCTCATCTTCATTATACCCTCTTTGTTTAAAATTGTCTTAAAAAAATTTAAAACATTGAAAATTTCATGTAAATTAATCGAAAGAGAATGTGGTTTTCTACTATAAGGACTAAAAAATCAGCTCAATTCTTGTCTGCCCTTGTTGACAGATGAAAAGAGCTGGTGTGATTATAAGGAAGGACTAGGAAAGATTTGCTTGTGCAACAGCTAATCGTGCAGCAGGGACACGATAAGGGGAGCAAGAAACATAAGTAATGCCAATGTCTTGGAAGAAAGGAATAGAAGTAGGATCTCCTCCGACTTCACCACAAACTCCAATTGGAAGATTGGGATTCACTTGGCGAGCCTTTGAAATGGCTATTTTCATGAGTTCCCCAACTCCAGTCTGGTCAATAGTTTGGAAAGGGTCAAAAGACATAATTTCTTTGTCTTTGTAATGCTGGATAAATTTTCCAATATCATCACGAGAAAAGCCATAGGTCATTTGCGTCAAGTCATTGGTACCGAAACTAAAGAAATCTGCTTCTTCAGCCAGTTGGTCTGCAATAAAGCAGGCGCGTGGCAATTCAATCATGGTGCCAATTTCATAAGGGAAAGGTTCAATATGATGCTTGTTGAAGATAGTTCCAATGTGCTCAACTAGTAGCTTTTTGAGATAAACGAGTTCTGATTTTTCAGCAATCAGCGGAATCATGATTTCTGGCTTAATGACCATGCCTTCTTTTGCCAGTCTAATGGCACTGTTAAAAATAGCTTCTACCTGCATTTTATAAATTTGAGGCTGTGTAATTCCTAAACGACAACCACGATGTCCTAACATTGGATTTGTTTCTTGCAGGGAGGCAATTTTCTGTGTTAATGTCTCGGCAGAGATTTGTAGTTTTTCAGCCAACTGCTCAATTTCTGGTTTATTTTTTGGTAAAAATTCATGCATAGGCGGATCCAATAAACGGACAATCATCGGTTTATCCTGAATTGTTTGAAACATTTGATAGAAATCCTCTTCTTGGAAAGCCAAGAGTTTCTTTAAAGCGGAATTTGTTTCTACTTCGTCGTTTGATAAAATCAATCTCCGCATTTCTAAAATTCGTTTTTCACCAAAGAACATGTGCTCTGTACGAGCAAGGCCAATTCCTTTAGCACCAAATTGCATGGCTGTTTTTAAGTCTTGAATCGTTTCTGCATTTGCACGAACGCTCAGTTGAGCCACTTCGTCTGCCCAAGAAAGGAACAACTGTAATTCGTCGTTATTGTCAATCATAGTAGTTGGAATATTGCCCGTGTAGAGCTTGCCGGAAGTGCCATCTACAGAAAGGATGTCTCCCTCTCTTAGAGTCACTTTGTCGCATACAATTGTTTTATCGTATTCATTGATAGACAATTCGCCACATCCTGCGACACAACAAGTGCCCATGCCACGTGCTACAACGGCAGCATGAGAAGTCATTCCGCCATGACTAGTCACAATTGCTTGACTGACCACCATTCCTTCAATATCCTCGGGAGAAGTTTCTTGGCGAACCAAAATAACGTTTTTTCCTAGTGCATGAAGTTCTTTAGCCCGCTCGGCGGTAAAGACAATTTCTCCTGTTGCTGCGCCTGGACTAGCAGGAAGTCCTTGAGTCAAATAATGAGCTGATTTCAAAGCAGATTCTTCAAAAATAGGGTGAATCAGTTGGTTAATAGCAGAAGGACTGACTCGTAGGAGAGCTTCTTCTTTTGAAATCATTTTTTCATCGACTAGATCCAAAGCGATTTTTAAGCTTGCTTTAGCAGTACGCTTCCCATTTCGAGTTTGCAGGATGTACAATTTCTCCTTTTCAATGGTAAATTCAATATCCTGCATATCTTTGTAATGTTTTTCAAGAATCTTGGCATAGTTACAAAAGTCTTCATAGGCCTGTGGTAAGATTCGTTTAAGAGAGTCAATCGGTTCTGGAGTTCGAATACCAGCTACGACATCTTCCCCTTGAGCATTGAGTAGAAATTCCCCAAACAGATGATGTTCACCAGTGGCAGGATTTCTTGTGAAAACAACGCCTGTGCCGCTTTTTTGGTCGCTATTTCCAAACACCATGCTTTGAACATTGACAGCCGTTCCTAAATCGTGAGGAATTTGATTCAATTCGCGGTAAACTTTAGCGCGTGGATTGTTCCATGATTTGAACACAGCCTTGATAGCAGCGTAGAGTTGCTCTTTGGGACTCTGTGGGAAATTTTGGTAGTGCTCTTGATAAATTTCTTTATATTGTTGGATAAGTGATTGGTGCTCTTCTTTTGAAAAATCGTTGATTGTTTTATTCAATTGCTTTTCGGTTTTTTCTAAGCATCGATCAAATTCTTCTTTGGGAATGCCGTAGACGACATCTGCAAACATTTGCAACAAACGGCGATAGCAATTATAAGCGAAATTAGCATTTGTTACGTCCGCTAAAGTCTGAACACGTAAGTCATTTAAACCAAGATTGAGAATGGTGTCCATCATACCAGGCATAGAAATTTTTGCACCGCTACGAACGGAAACTAGTAGTAGCGAGGACTCATTGCCCATAAAAAATTTATTTGTCTTGCTTTCTAAGTTCGTAATCGCTTTCAAAACTTCTTTTTTTAAAATAGATTCAAAAAAAGAAGGAGTTTCTAAATAACGTAGACAACTTTGAGTTGTAATGGTAAAGCCTTCTGGCACTGGGAGCCCTAAATGAGTCATTTCTGCCAAATTAGCCCCTTTACCACCTAATAAGGCTTTATCACTAGCACGTCCTTCATCAAAAAAATAAATCCATTTATCCATTTTTGCCTCCGATTGATTAAATATGCGTCATATTAAACGACAGATACATTGTAATATATAGCATATATGTTTGTCAACAGAAAAGAATCAGTCATAAATCATTGACAATCGGAATTTATTTGTTATAATATGACACATAATGATGATTATTAAAGATTGAAGTTTTTAAAAGGAGCAACAGTTGAAATTAACAAAGCGACAAAAAGAAATTGTAGAAATTGTGAAAAAGGATCAGCCAGTCAGCGGGGAAAAAATATCAGAGCTGTTAGATGTATCTAGGGCGACCTTACGCTCAGATCTATCCTTTCTAACCTTAGTAGGGATTTTAAAAGCAAGCCCGAAAGTTGGCTACACTTATTCTGGTTCAGATTTGGAAACTCTCTTTTTCTTTGATACTTTTCAGAAGAAAGTAGAGGATGTGATGACCTCCCCCGTATTAGTAACACATGATTCTTTTATTCAAGATGCTATTATCACATTATTTATGTATGATGCAGATGTTCTCTATGTGATAGATGAAAAGAAGCAGCTGCTAGGCATTTTATCACGAAAGGATTTGTTAAGGGCTGCCCTCAATGCCAATATTGATGTGACCCCGGTAGCCGTTTGCATGACCAGAATGCCACATATTAAGACTTGCCATAAGGATTTGAATATTCTTGAAGCAGCTGCACTTTTGCAGGACTTCGCCATTGATTCATTGCCTGTTGTGGAGGAGCAAAATGAAGCTCACATTATAGGAACAATTACTAAGTCGGCTTTGCTGAACTTTATTATCCAAGAAGCAAGAAATGCTGAAGTAAATCGCTAAAAAAGGAGTTTTCATGAAAAAAGAGATTACTATTTATACTATTTCTGATTCTTTGGGAGGAACATCCCAAAAATTATTATCAGCCGTCATGGCTCAATATCCAGATTTGATTTTCAATAATAGTTATCGATTCCCATTTATTAATAAGGAATCTGAATTGTTAGATATTTTGCAAGATGCTATCAAAGATGATGCAGTTGTTATCAGCACTTTGGTAGATAGCCATTTAGCAGCAGCAGCTAGAGAATTTAGTAGAGTCAATCATTTATCCTATCTAGATTTGATGAATCCATTCTTTGAAATCATCAAGGAAAAAACGGATACTCAACCTATTGAAGTTCCAGGTGTTCTACATCGTTTGGATACGGAATATTTCAACAAAATATCTGCGATTGAATTTGCTGTTAAATATGATGACGGCAAGAACCCGCAAGGATTTTTGGAGTCAGACCTTGTGATTCTGGGAGTTTCTCGAACTTCCAAGACTCCACTCAGTATCTATTTAGCTAATAAAGGTTATAAAGTATCAAATCTTCCCTTGATCCCTGAAGTTCCACTACCACAAGTTTTAGATAAAGTAGATAAAAGAAGAATGATTGGGTTGGTCTGTGATCCGGATAAATTGGCTAAAGTGAGAAGCAATCGCTTGGATGCGCTCGGTTTGACACAAGCTACAAGCTATACAGATGTAGAAAAAATTTATGAAGAACTAGATTATTCCAAGAAAGTTTTTCAAAAGCATCAGGCTTATATCATCAATATTACCGATAAATCTATTGAAGAAACGGCTTGCATTATTGAAGAACATTTGAAATCTCTGTCTTCAAATAAGTATTAAATATAGTATTGTATTGAAATGAGGTGAACGAATGGAGCAATACAAACGAATTCTATTAAAAGAGTTTGATTCTAAGCAAAAGGTCATCACAGAGTTAATCAATCTGGAAGCCATTTTAAATTTACCAAAGGGAACCGAGTTGTACCTTAGTGATATTCATGGTGAGTTTGAGGCTTTTGACTATATCTTGAGAACCTGTGCAGGAAACCTAAACGAAAAAATCAATGACTGCTTTGGAGAGAAATTATCAAAAGAGGAAAAAGACAAGCTGACCTTACTAATTGCGTATCCTCAGGAAGTTTTGAGCGATGGGTTCCTTTATCCTTTGAAAGATAAAAGTTGGTATGGAGAAATCATTCAAAATCTGTTGACTTTGCTAGCTTTTGTAGCAGCCAAATACACACGCTCTAAAGTAAGGAAAGCCTTGCCGCCACAATATGCTTACATTATTGAAGAATTGCTTTACACTGATAGAAATCTGCCGGATAGCAATATTTATTTTGAAACGATTCAGAACTATTTGATTGATTTAGGTGAAGCAAGTCAGTTTATTTCGGCATTATCAACGGTCATTCGGCAATTAATCATTGATCATCTTCACATAGTTGGTGATATTTTTGATCGCGGAGCAGCAGCGGATAAAGTAATGAATGAACTCATGGCTTATCATTCTGTTGATATTCAGTGGGGCAACCACGACATTATCTGGATGGGGGCTTTCTTCGGCTCAAAAGAATGTCTACTCATTCTCTTGCGAATAGCTGCTAGGTACGGGTATCTTTACGATATTGAGCGAGCTTATGGTCTTAATCTAAGACCACTCGTCCTCTTTGCTGAAAAGACTTATTCGGAAAATGCAAAATTCAAACCTAAGTTAGGAAAAAGAAGTGACGATTATTCTCCTGAGGAAATTCTTCAGTTGGAGAAGATTCACCAAGCTTTAGCGATTATCCAGTTTAAATTGGAAAATCAGCTCATCAAAAGACGACCAGAATTTAATATGTCTCAACACCTTACTCTGGATAAGATTGATTACTGGGAAGAGAGTGTCATGATAGAAGAGAAGAAGCATTTCTTAGCTAATACTTGTTTTCAAACGATTAATCCCCAAAAGCCAGAGGAATTAACGGATGAGGAAGAAGAAGTGGTTGCTACTTTGCTGGATTCATTCCAGCATTCTATTCAGCTCAAGAACCAGATTTCTTTTTTGATGAACAAGGGTTCCATGTATAAGATTTATAACAACCATCTCCTGTTTCATGGCTGTATTCCTCTAGAGACATCAGGAGACTTTCAACCTTTGCAAATCAATCAAATCCGCTATGCTGGTAAAGAATTGCTCGACTTTTTTGAATACCATATTCGGGAAAGTTCTAAAAATCCAGAAATTCAGAACGATTTCTCAACTGATCTTATCTGGTACTGTTGGAATGGAAAGTTGTCTCCTTTGTTTGGTAAAGACAAAATGACAACTCTAGAACGTTATTTTATCGAGGATAAACAGACGCACGTTGAAAAAGAAAATCCTTATTTTTCTTATCGGAATTCTGCCAATATCTGCAAGTTAATTTTAGAAGAATTTGGGCTTTTTTCAGAACATTCTAGGATTGTAAATGGGCATACACCTGTGAAAACGCTGAAGGGAGAATCGCCGATTCGAGGTGAAGGAATGCTGTTCGTTATTGATGGTGGTTTGTGCGAAGCTTATCAAAAGAAAACAGGAATTGCTGGCTATTCCTTGCTTAATAATTCTTATGGTTTCCAAATTGTGACGCATCAACCTTTCCAAAACGTCCAAAAAATGATTGAGGAAGCTTTAGATTTATCTTCCTTGAAGAGAGTAATTGAGCACGTTCGCGAACGAACCTTGATAAAATCAACGACAATTGGGCAAAGCCTCATTGAACAACAACAGGAATTATCTGTTCTTTTACATGAATTTTATGACTATTAAGAAAATAATATAGTTGTCATCTCTCTAAGTTTTCCGCTTAGAGAGCTTTTATTTACGACTTTCTCTGTTGTTCCTATTTCTTTTTCATGTTACAATAAGGGTATTGAAATATAGAGGTTTAAGATGATTTATTTAGATAATTCGGCAACTACAAAGCCTTACCCAGAGGCTTTGGCTACTTATACAGAAGTTGCTTCAAAAATCTGGGGGAACCCTTCCAGTCTTCATAGTTTGGGTCGTCAAGCAACGCGCTTGTTAGATGCATCACGCAAGCAGATTGCAGGTCTTTTAGGTAAATCTTCTCAGGAGATTTTTTTTACGTCTGGAGGGACAGAAGGAGATAATTGGGTTATCAAGGGTGTGGCTTTTGAAAAAGCACGCTATGGCAAGCATCTCATTGTATCTGCTATTGAGCATCCAGCAGTGAAAGAATCCGCACTCTGGCTGAAAGAGCAAGGATTTGAAATAGACTTTGCACCTGTCGATAACAAAGGTTTTGTAGAGGTTGAAAAATTAGCAGACCTTATCCGACCAGATACTACTCTAGTTTCTGTCATGGCTATCAACAATGAAATCGGTTCTGTTCAGCCGATTAAAGCTATTTCAAAGCTTTTAGCGGATAGACCAACAGTTTCTTTTCATGTGGATGCGGTTCAAGCCATAGCTAAGATTCCAACGGAAAATTATTTAACTGATCGCGTGGACCTTGCGACGTTTTCTAGTCATAAATTTCATGGTTTACGTGGTGTTGGATTTGTCTATATCAAATCTGGCAAGAAAATTTGTCCGCTGTTGAATGGTGGTGGTCAAGAATCAGATAAGCGATCTACGACTGAAAATTTAGCGGGTATTGCAGCAACTGCAAAAGCCTTGCGCTTGTCTATGGAAAATTTGGAAACGTTCACCACACGAACCTCCAAGATGAAAGAGATTATTCTAGAAGAGCTAGCTAAATACCCTGATGTAACAATTTTTTCAGGAATAGAAAATTTTGCACCCCATATTTTGACTTTCGGAATTAAAGGCGTACGAGGTGAAGTGGTAGTTCATGCTTTTGAAGAGTATGACATTTATATCTCTACTACGAGTGCTTGTTCCTCTAAAGCGGGCAAACCAGCTGGAACTTTGATAGCCATGGGTGTTGAAAAATCCCTAGCTCAGACGGCTGTTCGGATTAGTCTGGATGCAGATAATGATATGAGTCAGATTGAGCAATTTCTAACAACGTTCAAAATCATTTATGAAAAAACTAGAAAAGTAAGGTAAACAAATGGAGTATTCAGAAATTATGGTTCGCTATGGCGAGCTTTCAACTAAAGGAAAAAATCGAATGCGCTTCATTAACAAATTGAAACGCAATATGCAAGCAGTCCTGTCTATTTATCCAGAGGTTCATGTGAAAGCAGATCGAGATCGCGCACATGTCTATCTTCATGGAACGGCTTATCAACCAGTCGCAGAATCCCTCAAACAAATTTTTGGGATTCAAAATTTTTCTCCGTCTTATAAAGTTGAGAAGTCAGTTCCTGCTTTGATTGAAGCGGTACAGACAATTATGAAAGAAATTTATAAAGAGGGAATGACGTTTAAGATTGCCAGCAAACGTAGCGACCACAATTTTGAATTGGATAGCCGTGAGCTGAATCAAACTCTTGGAAATGCCGTGTTTGATGCCATCCCACATGTTCAAGTCAAGATGAAAGCGCCGGATATTATCCTACAAGTGGAAATACGTGAGGAAGCAGCTTATCTGTCTTATGAAACAATCCGTGGAGCAGGTGGGCTTCCTGTTGGGACATCTGGAAAAGGCATGTTGATGCTGTCAGGCGGAATTGACTCCCCGGTTGCGGGCTATCTAGCCCTTAAACGTGGAGTGGATATTGAAGCGGTTCACTTTGCGAGCCCGCCTTATACAAGTCCAGGTGCTCTTAAAAAAGCGCAGGATTTGACACGCAAGTTAACCAAATTTGGTGGTAATATCCAATTTATTGAAGTGCCATTTACGGAAATTCAAGAAGAAATCAAAGCGAAAGCACCAGAAGCTTATCTTATGACCTTAACTCGTCGTTTTATGATGCGGATCACGGATCGCATTCGTGAAGAACGCGGTGGGCTTGTTATCATCAACGGAGAAAGTCTTGGTCAAGTTGCTAGCCAAACGCTAGAGAGTATGCAAGCGATCAATGCTGTCACCAATACTCCAATTATTCGTCCAGTCGTGACTATGGATAAACTAGAAATCATTGACATTGCTGAAAAGATTGATACATTTAATATCTCGATTCAACCCTTTGAAGATTGTTGTACCATTTTTGCCCCAGACCGTCCGAAAACCAATCCAAAGATAAAAAATGCCGAGCAATATGAGGCGCGTATGGATGTCGAAAACTTGGTAGAACGTGCTGTGGCAGGCATTGTGATTACAGAAATCACACCGGAAGCAGAGATCGACGAAGTGGATGAGCTAATTGAGGAATTGTTGTAGCGAAAATTGTTTTGCCCTTGCTTAAAAATTCATTAGATAGCTACCTTTTGATAAAAAATACTTGTCAAACTATTCTGGAAGTGCTATACTTATAGAGTTGACTATGCACATTCCTGTGCAACCGCTCGAACATCGTAGCTCGCATTTAGTGAGTATTAAGTGGTTCGTCCCACGATGCTAGGCGAGTCTTCACAAAAATACGGGGAAACCCAAAAATACATAGGAGGTGCATAATGAGCACATACGCAATCATTAAAACTGGCGGAAAACAAGTTAAAGTTGAAGTTGGTCAAGCAGTCTACGTTGAAAAATTGAACGTTGAAGCTGGTCAAGAAGTTACATTTAACGAAGTTGTTCTTGTTGGTGGTGAAAACACTGTTGTCGGAACTCCACTTGTTTCAGGAGCTACTGTTGTTGGAACTGTTGAAAAACAAGGAAAACAAAAGAAAGTTGTTACTTACAAGTACAAACCTAAAAAAGGTAGCCACCGTAAACAAGGTCACCGTCAACCTTACACTAAAGTTGTCATCAACGCAATCAACGCTTAATTTTTAGGAGAACACATGATACAAGCAGTCTTTGAACGAGCCGAAGATGGCGAGCTGAGGAGTGCGGAAATTACTGGACACGCCGAAAGTGGCGAATACGGCTTTGATGTCGTGTGTGCATCGGTTTCTACGCTTGCCATAAATTTCATCAATTCAATTGAAAAATTTGCAGGTTACGAACCAATCTTAGAATTAAACGAAGAAGAAGGCGGATTTTTACGAGTAGAAATACCGATGGATATTCCGCCACACCAAAGAGAAATGACTCAACTTTTCTTTGAATCATTCTTCTTGGGAATGGCAAACTTATCAGAAGACTCATCTGAGTTCGTCCAAACCAGAGTTATCACAGAAAACTAACACGGAGGAAAAACACTATGTTAAAAATGAATCTTGCAAACTTGCAACTTTTCGCCCACAAAAAAGGTGGAGGTTCAACGTCAAACGGACGTGATTCACAAGCAAAACGTCTTGGAGCTAAAGCAGCTGACGGACAAACTGTAACTGGAGGATCTATCCTTTACCGTCAACGCGGTACTCACATCTACCCAGGTGTTAACGTTGGCCGCGGTGGAGACGATACATTGTTCGCGAAAGTAGAAGGCGTTGTACGCTTTGAACGCAAAGGTCGCGATAAAAAACAGGTTTCTGTTTATCCAATCGCGAAATAAAATGTAAAGACCCTTACACCTATGGTGTGGGCCTTTCTTTTGAAGCTGGTAATCTGAAAAGAAGAGAAAGTATACATAAAATAATTATAAATTATCTATATTCTAAGATAGCTGTAAATTTTTTGCAGCTATCTTTGTTTTGACTACATTTTTTATATGTTTTTTATGTATTTTATAATAATATTAGTTGAATTATTCGGAATAGCAAAGTATAATATAATATGTAGGTTTATTCAATTTTTTAAGGATTGATAACAGTTTTATATAGTCTGTTACCAATCCATTTCCTAAATAAAAAATTGTATGAATATTTCACGACGAAAGGAATGCACAAGGTGAAAAGTTTTAAACTTTATAATGGGAAACGAGATAAATTCTCTTTGCGGAAGAAGAATGTCGGTCTGATTTCCATTGCTATTGCTACTCTAGCTCTTTATGGAATTGTAGGAGGAAGTCAAACGACTTATGCTGAAGAGCAAAACAGTACTAGCGGTCAAGTTACAAGTGTCTCTGCTCCCACAGAGGATGCAAAGACAGAAAAAGTATCTACTACTACATCATCAACGGTAACAGAAGCTTCTTCAGCTAGTAGTTTTTCAAGAGTAGAAAATACAAGCGTGAGTAGTACTCAGACTGCCTCAGAATTTCAAAATTCTAGTACAGAAAGTGCTCCGTCAGAGAATTCATCAATGTCAAGCGATGGTAGTTTGTCAACAAATGGAGAATCTTCAAAATCAGCTAAAACTCCAAATATTGAGAGAACAACTCCTGAAAACACAGCGCCAAAGTCTGACGAAACAATTGTTGAAAGCACAATACCTAAAACACGAGCAGCACGTACCCGTAGAAGTGTCGCAGAATCTTCTTCTCATATTTCAAACTTTTCAGTAACAGTTACGACGAAAGACGGAACAGTTATGAATGCGGGGGAGTCGAAAGATTTATCGGGTCAGGAAATTTCTCTAGATAAAATTCAAATGAATTTTAAAATTAAGCAGGATGGAACGCTGAAAGCTGGAGATAAGATTCGGATTCCAGTTAAACTGGAAAATAATGCTTATGCTGCTTATTATGCAAATCTTGGCTCTGGGACAGCAGAAACGATTCCTGGTGTTGGAACTATCAAATTTGATTTTTCTAAAAAAGACGATCTTGCTTATGAGATTACATTAAATAGTGAATTTGCATCACTTTCAAAGGGACAAGAAAAAACGGTTAATGTTAATTTTAGTGCTGCAAATGGTGCCAAATTTACAGCTCAAAAAAGTAAAAATAATATTGTATTGAACATTAACGGATCAACTTTTACTTTTAAACCTAAGCCTAGAATCTTTGAAAAGGCTCAAGCTCCTTTCGCGGTTTATCATAACCTTTCTAGTGATGCAGCAAATTCCATGAAAATAGGAACCTCAACTGGTGATGCAAACTATTATAACAATATGTTATCTAGCGATGGAAAACAACCTGGAAATACTAAAATCCCTACTGGTGATATTATAACAATTCATCGCATAAAGCCAGAAAATGGTTCAAAGATTATTAAAATAAAGCCAGAGCCTCATCGCATCACTAGTACTTTAGCCATTAGTGAAGATGGTAAATACCTTGTTAAGAATGATACATCTACATCTATACCAATTACTAATGAAAATGAAAATAAGTTAATTACTCTTCCACCTAAATCAACAGATGCAGATATTTTAAAGGCATTAAAGAAAGCAGGAAAAAATTCTTCAGTTGTCATTGATAATGGCGATGGTACCTACACTATTGCCACTAACTTAGGGAAAATGATTGGTGATGGTGCAACAACTTATCATGATATTTGGCCGAAAGATGATTTTGCTCAACATGGTGATCAATACCAAGAAATTGATAGGACAGATGAAACTAATAAAAAAATTAGTGAAATTTTGAAAAAGATGAGTGTGATTCAAGGGACTGCACACTCAACACGGATTACCTTTGCTGATTCATCTATCAATAATAAAATTACAAGTACTTCAAAAAGTTATAGTGTAGAAGATGACGGAACAGAAAAGGAAATTAAATCAGAAAACATTAACCATGTTACTAGACCATCAACCGCACGTTCAGAAGGTCAAACAAAGATAACTGTACAGTATGTAGATACAGCTGGGAACCAAATTGCAACACAAACTTACCAATATGGTTATCCAGGAGGTTCATTACATGCGCAGTCACCTAATTTTACTGCTAAACCGCAAAATATACCTGGTTATACACTTGTAAGAACTTCTAATCCAATTAGTTCAGTATCCGGTACGCAACTGACTGTTGATAAATCTATCGCATTTACTAATACTGATCAAGTCTTTTATTACGTCTATACTGTTAATAAATCTAACGCTAAGGTGACTTATATTGATGATGATGACAATCATAAAGTTCTTGAAACAAAAGAATTAACTGGCGATTATAATACAACGGATCCATACAGAACAACTGAAACAATTAAAAAGTATACGGATAAAAATTATGAATTAGTTTCAGATAATTATCCAGCAGATGGCGTAAAATATAATGATAAGCTTCAAACCTTTGAAGTTCATTTAAAACATAAAGTTAAAACTGAAACTCAGACTAAGACAGTTAAAGAAACCATTCATTATGTTTATAAGAATGGTAGCCAAGCAAGCCCAAGTCGTAGTACTTCATTGACTTTTACTAGAGAAGTGAAAACAGATGAAGTGACAAAACGTTCCACTAAAGGAGCTTGGTCTCCGGTTACAGGAACGTTCACAGCGGTAAGCTCCCCAACGATTACAGGTTATACAGCTGATAAGCCAATTGTTGCAGCAGTAGAGGGGATTACAGGTGACAGCGATGATATCGAAAAGACAGTTGTTTATACAGCTAATCAAGAAAAAGCCCAAGTTCGCTATATAGATGATACGACGGGTGCAACTCTTGAAACAAAAGAATTAACTGGTGATTATAATACAACGGATGCTTACAGAACAGCTGAAACAATTAAAAAATATACAGATAAAAATTATGAATTAGTTTCAGATAATTATCCAAGTAATGGTGTAACTTACGATACTACTTATCAAAAATTTGAAGTTCATCTACGTCATAAGACAGCTCCAGTTGAAGAAACAAAGACTGTCACAGAGACCATCAAGTATGTTTATGAAAATGGTGACCAAGCAGCTACTCCTAAAGTCCAAAAATTAGACTTTAAACGTACGAATACAAAAGATTTAGTTACTGGGAAAATCTCTCAAGAGGGGGTATGGACTCCCTCAACAGGTACTTTCTCAGAAGTGATTTCTCCAACGGTTGATGGTTATACACCAGATAAATCAAAAGTTGATGCAGTAACTATTACCACTGCTCACTCTGATATCCATGTTACAGTTACCTATAAAGCAGATAAGCAAAAAGTGACTTACACCATCATTGATGATACTGCTCATAAAACGCTGAAAGATAAGGAAGTGCTGACTAGCGGAGATTCAGATACTCCTCTTTCAGATAGTGCACGAGCAAAATATGATTCAATCGTGAATGCTTATCTGGCCCAAGGCTATGAATTGGTTTCAAAAGACCCACTTCCAGCTAAGTTCGATCTTGATAGCAGCCATGATCAAAACGTGACAGTTCACTTGAAGCATGGCACAACTGATATCCAAGAAACCAAGAAAGTGAGCTTGACAGTTCGTTATCATGGAGCGGGTAGTCAAACGCCAGCTAATAATGTACAAACAGCAACGTGGACACGCACAGTAACGAAAGATAAGATCACAGGCACTGAAGTTTCGGCTACAGCTTGGACCAGTGACAAAGCTAATTATGACGCTGTGCCATCCCCAGTGATTCCAGGTTATAGAGTAGATGTTGCGACTGTTCCATCAGAGACAGTCACTCAAGAGGATATTGTCAAGGATGTGCATTACACTGCGAATCCAGTGACTCCAGACAAGCCAACACCTCCAGTAGTTCCGTCAGTCTCGGATAAACCAACACCTCCAACTTTGACGGTTGTACAAACACTTCCGACCAAACCAGCTCCAGCGAAAGAAAAGTTTTTACCAAGTACAGGTGATGTACAAGATGGTTCAACTCTTACAATGCTGACAGGTATCGGTTTACTTTTATCAGCTTTAGGTTTAGTTGGTCGTTGTAAAAAAGAAGATTGATGAACCTTTTGTAAACATATAAAAGTAAACTAAAGGTTGAATCATTCGATAGAAAGGATAAGCTTTACAAGCAACTTGGCATAGTTGATTTGTGAAGCTTCCTTTTTTTGTTAAAAGATTGAAACAATATGCTTGACAAAAGAAAGGCTTCATGGTTTAATATACCCCATAAGGGTATAAATGGAGGTGCTTATGTTTCACTTATTTACGAAAATAGATAGTATTTCTACAAGTGAATTGGAACAAAAATTAAAAAAGAAAATTCAACTGCTAGATGTACGAACACCGTCTGAATATCAAAATGGTCATATTCAGGGTGCGAAGAATGTCCCACTCAATGAAATCGCAAGATACACGCCAGCAACAAATGAAACACTGTATGTCATTTGCCATTCCGGTGTGCGGAGCAAAATGGCAGCCAAAAAGCTAAAGAAAAAAGGCTACGATGTTGTCAATGTTCAAGGCGGTATGAGTGCTTGGACTGGAAAAGTTGTTTAAAAGTGATAAAGGAGGAAGTTGAATGAAAATTATCATTGTTGGTGGAGTTGCAGGTGGAATGTCTGCAGCGACGCGTTTAAGACGGCTAAAAGAAGACGCGGAGATTATTATTTTTGAAAAGGGGCCATTCGTTTCCTTTGCGAACTGTGGTCTGCCTTACTATGTTTCTGGAGAAATTGCTGAGCGGGAAGACTTGTTAGTGCAAACGCCTGAGAGTTTAAAGGCACGCTTTCGTTTAGATGTGCGACCTTTCCATGAAGTGACGGCTATCTCACCAGATCAACATATAGTGACGGTTCGGCATGACGGAAAGGAATTTACAGAGAGTTATGATAAGTTGATTTTATCGCCGGGGGCAAAGCCTTTTGTGCCTCCAATTGAAGGTTTGGAAACAGCTGAAAATACCTATACTTTACGTAATGTTCCTGACCTAGATGAGATTATGTTAGCTTTGGAGAAAGAACCAAAAGAAGCTGTGGTGATTGGGGCTGGATTCATTGGACTTGAAATGGCAGAAAATCTTCGCAAGCGTGGTTTGAATGTGACAATTGTTGAGAAAGCACCGCATGTTTTGCCACCGCTTGATGAAGAAATGGCTGCTTTTGTTCAGGCTGAATTGTTGAAAAACGGCATTCAAGTAGTTACTTCTCAGTCTGCTACGCGGTTTGAAGACAAGGGAAAGGTCATTGTGCTGGAGAATGGGCAAAAAATTGCTTCTGATGTGACCATTTTATCTGTCGGGGTGCAACCAGAGAATGCTTTAGCACAGGTAGCAGGTATTGAGCTGGGATTGCGTGGCGGTATTTTAGTCAATGAACGTTATGAAACTAGTCAACCTGATATTTATGCGGTCGGCGATGCGATTGTTGTCAAACAAGAAGTTACAGGAGAAGATGCACTGATTTCATTGGCTTCGCCTGCCAATCGTCAAGGTCGTCAAGTTGCGGATGTGATTGCTGGAGTAGCTCGAAAGAATAAAGGCAGCATTGGTACAGCTATTGTTCGGGCATTTGACATGACGGCAGCTTCAACAGGGCTGAGCGAGCGCATTCTTCGTATGAATGGCCTGCCTTATCAAGTTATTCATGTCAGTGGTAAGGATCATGCTGGCTACTATCCGGGTGCGACTGATGTGACCTTGAAACTCCTCTTTGAGCCAACAAGTGGCAAAATTTATGGTGCACAAGGTGTTGGGAAAAAAGGCGTTGATAAACGGATTGATATTTTGGCAACGGCTATTAAAGGTAATCTAACCATTTTTGATTTGCCAGAGTTGGAATTTACCTATGCGCCGCCGTTTGGCTCTGCTAAAGATCCGGTCAATATGCTGGGATATGCAGCCTTAAACTTGGTAGAAGGTTTGAGCGACAATATCCAGTGGTATGAATTGGAAGATGAACTAGCTGCTGGTAAGAAGTTCCTAGATGTGCGGACGGCCAGTGAGCTTCAACAAGGTTGTTTGAAAGTGGATACGGTTCACATTCCTTTAAATGAATTGCGTGAGCGTTTAGGAGAGTTAGACAAGTCGCAGGATTATATCGTGAGCTGTCATAGTGGACTTCGTAGCTATATTGCCGAGCGCATTCTCAAACAAGCAGGATTTTCTGTTCAAAATCTAGACGGCGCCTTTGCCTTGTACAAAATGGTAAAACCAGAGGGGGTAGAATATGGAAACTAGCATCAGCATGCCTGAATTTTATAAAAAATATCAGACAGAAATCTTATCCATTCTTGATGTGCGAGAAGATTATGAGTTTCAAATGGGACACGTGCCGACGGCAAAAAATCTGCCATTAAGCACTTTTGAGACGGGCTACAAACAACTCAGCCAGCAGGAGAAATACTATGTCATCTGCCAATCTGGCGCACGTTCTGCGGCTGCGTGTCAGTTTTTAAGTGCGCAAGGATTTGATGTAACCAATGTAGCTGGGGGCATGAATTTCTGGCATGGCGAGGTGGAATAAGGAAAGAGAAAAGAAACTGAATAAAAACCTTCCAAAAATAGTAAAAAGCTTAAAATCAAGTTATCAAAAACGTTGATTTTAAGCTTTTTCTTGTTCATTGCTTCATTTTGACTAGAAATTGAGTTTTTGCCTAACCTATAACTCAATAATATGTGGCTCATAACCAATAGCTTCTAGGAATTTGAGTAAGTCCGTTGTGTCTAAAAAGAGTGTTTTTTCATTGGTATTGGGGTGAAAACTCATTCGTTTTTCTGACATGATTTCTTTGTCAAAATAGACTTGAATATCTTTGTCTACATTGTTTAACAATCCAAAAGGAGAAACAACACCTGCTGGTAACATCATTTTTTCAAATAGACTATCAGATGATGCCATGCGGATTTTATTGGCTCCGACCAGTTCTTTAAACAAGTCCATGTCCAAGCGTTTTTTGTCGTCCATAATGAGTAAATAGTAGGCAGTCTTCTTTTTATTAGTAAGAAACATGGTTTTGGTGCGGACACCCTCGATGCCTTCGATGAAGCTGTCGGCTTGCTCGGTTGTAAGCGCTGGTTCGTGCTCTACGATTTCAAATGGAATGTTTAGTTTGTTTAGGGTTTCTTCCACTTTTGTGTATAAGTCCATTTTACTTGCCTCCTTTGGGTTGTTTTATTACTTTTATTATACCATAGTGAGGTGTATTTTTCTTTCAATGGGCGACAATCTGCACCAAAAGCAGTTCACTTCATCGACTTGGTCGACAGGTTTTATGAAAACAAGTTTTCTTTGTCGACCAAGTCGACAGTTTGCCTGAAAAGCAGTTTACTTTATCGACTGAGTCGATAGCTTGTCTAAAAAGTAGTTTACTTTATCGACTGAGTCGATAGTTTGTCTAAAAAGCATTTTACTTTGTCGACTTGGTCGATAACTTGTCTGAAAACGAGTTTCGTTCATCAGCCAGGCTGACGACTTGCCTAAAAACAGATTTGCCCTGTCCGCCGGGCGGACGGCTTGCTTAGAAATCAGTTTGTTCTGTCAGCCGGGCTGAAACGTTGCCTGACAACAAGTTGACTTTTTCCGCCGGGCGGACAGTCTACCTAGAAACGAGTTTCGTCCATCAGCCGGGCGGACGCTCCCTTTGCTCAATAGATTAATTCTATTTTAAAAAAAAGAAGTGATAGTTAGAATAACGCTTTTACTGTGCAACGTCAATAAAAAAACCTCAGCAAGCGAAGAAAACTACTGAGATTATTTTCGTTTGATGAAGTATTGGACGGCTTTTTCTAGCCGCTCTTTTTGAGCTTTAGAATCGTCCAAAGGATGGTTGAGGCATTCGGTGAGATTTTCGGTAATCATCAACTCAATGACACGCTCGACACTAGAGCGAACAGCGGTTAATTGGGTGATAACGTCTGCACAATCGCGTTCTTCCTCTATCATTTTTTGAATGCCACGTAATTGTCCCTCGGAGCGTTTTAGTCGCGTAATAAGCTTTGAGTTTGTCATGTTCTTGTCCTCTGTGTATTTTTTTACATTATATCTTGAATAGTCTCCTTTGTCAAAGTAGCCGCTTTTTCTTTGTGGTATAATGAAAGAGTTAAGGAGAAAAGTGATGAATATTGTAAAAAGAAATAATGTGACAGAAAAAGAGCGTCAGCAGTTGTTAGCAGTCACGACAGCTTGTCATCAGCTAGACGGAACCTATCGTACCCCCTATCTTGATACGACTTACAACGTAGATAAAGATATGCCTGCTTTTTTCTTAGCCTATGAAGCAGCTAAGTTAGTAGGTTATTTATTCGTTTATGCTGATGAACCGAAAGAAGCTGAAGTTTCACTCTATGTGATACCTGCCTATCGGCGCAAAGGAATTGCTCGTGCCTTGCTAAGCGAATTTGCAAATGTAGCGACACAATACAATTTATCCGAAGTTGACTATGTGACAGAAACAGCTTTTTTGACCAAACACCCGAATTTTTTAGAGCATTTTCAATTTCACATAACAGATGCTGAGTTGTGGCTGGAGCAGCCGCGCAGACAATTTGCTTTAGAAAAGAGAGCGGGTTTAGAAGTTGTTTTGGCAGATTTGGACTTGGTCGAAGAGATTGCAACTTTCCAAGCAGAAGCGTTTGGAAATCCTTTAGAAAGCAGCCGCACTTATGCACGTGAAGCTATTTTAGATGATAATACTCTTTTGTTTGTATTGAAAAAAGACGGGCAAATCGTTGCATCTTGCTCTGTTGATATGAGCACAGATTTCAATTTTTTCTTTGGTCTAGCAGTGAAAAAAGAGCTACAGGGACAAGGACTAGGCTCTTATCTTATGTCGGCAATAATGAATGACATGTATGAGCGGAATGATTTAAATTTCCAAATTGTGGTAGACAAGGAAAATACAGGAGCTTACAAACTTTACCAACGATTAGGGTTTCAAGTAATGACAGAAACCGTTTATGTCGGTAAGTAATAGGAGGCAAACATGTGTCAAGAATGTTATTCTAGGGAACGTAGGAGAATGCCTTTATTGAATCCTTAGTGTATGACGGTTTAGTTATGCCTTGATTTATGGTATAATGATAAAACATTTAAAAGAGGATAAAAGCATGAATATTCAACAACTGCGTTATGTTGTAGCGATTGCCAACAGTGGCACTTTTCGTGAAGCAGCTGAGAAAATGTATGTTAGCCAGCCGAGCTTGTCCATTGCGGTTCGAGATTTAGAAAAAGAATTGGGCTTTAAAATATTTCATAGAACGAGCAGTGGCACATTTCTGACACGTCGAGGGATGGAATTTTACGAAAAAGCCCAAGAATTGGTCAAGGGATTTGATGTATTTCAAAATCAATACGCCAATCCAGAGGAAGAAAAAGCAGAATTTTCCATTGCTAGCCAGCACTATGATTTCTTACCGCCTCTGATAACGGAATTTGCTAAACGCTATCCAAAAGATAAGAATTTCCGAATTTTTGAATCCACAACAGTGCAGATTTTAGATGAAGTAGCGCAGGGGCATAGTGAGATTGGCATTATCTATCTGAACAATCAAAATACTAAAGGAATGATGCAGCGGATTGATAAATTGGGACTAGAAGTGATAGATTTGATTCCTTTTCAGACGCATATCTATCTACGGGCAGATCACCCCTTAGCTGGGAAAGAGGAGCTTACTATGGAAGATTTGACAGATCTGCCGACAGTTCGTTTTACGCAGGAAAAGGATGAATATCTCTATTATTCAGAGAATTTTGTGGATACTAGTGCCAGTTCTCAGATGTTTAATGTAACTGATCGTGCCACTTTGAATGGCATTTTAGAGCGGACGGATGCTTATGCAACAGGATCTGGATTTTTGGATAGTAATAGCGTAAACGGCATTACGGTGATTCGATTACAAGACAACTTGGAAAATCGCATGGTTTATGTTAAACGTGAAGAAGTAGAGCTTTCACCAATTGGTGCAGCTTTTGTTGCTGTTATGGAAAAATATTTTGCAAAAAGAGGTAAAAAATGAAACGAAAAGTGATGGTGCCAATTGTGATTGTAGCCTTAATTGCTTTGGATCAATGGGTCAAGTTTGAAATTGTCAAAAACATTCAATTAGGTGAAGTAAAACCCTTCCTTCCAAAGATTTTAAGTTTGACCTATTTGCGAAATACAGGTGCGGCATTTTCAATTTTAGAAAACCAGCAGTGGTTGTTTGCGGTAATTACTTTAGTGGTGATTGGTGCAGCTATTTGGTATTTGAGCAAGCACATCAAAGGCTCTTTCTGGTTGCTGTCTGGCTTGAGCTTGATTATTGCAGGAGGGATTGGGAATTTTATTGACCGTGTGCGTCAAGGCTTTGTCGTTGATATGTTTCAGTTGGATTTTGTCAATTTTGCAATCTTTAATGTAGCGGATAGTTATCTGACGATTGGTGTGATGGTGTTAGTAGTGATGATGTTAAAGGAAGAAGACAATGCAAGTAAAGGTAGAAATTAGTGGTATAAGGTTGGACAAGGTGCTTGCTGATCTGACACCATTATCCCGCAGCCTTGCTAATGAACAAATCAAAAGTGGGCAAATCTTAGTCAATGGACAAGTGAAGAAAGCAAAGTATGCCGTTAAGGCGGGTGACGTGATTACTTACGAATTGCCCGAACCTGAAGCGATGGAATACGTTGCAGAAGATCTGCCACTGGATATTGTTTACCAAGACGAAGATGTTGCAGTCGTAAATAAGGCTCAAGGGATGGTGGTACATCCAAGCGCTGGACATACGAGCGGTACGCTAGTCAATGCACTCCTGTACCATATTAAGGATTTATCCGGTATCAATGGCATTTTGCGTCCCGGAATAGTCCATCGGATTGATAAAGATACATCAGGGCTGTTGATGATTGCCAAGAACGATGAGACGCATATCAAGCTGGCTGAGGAATTAAAAGCTAAAAAATCTCTACGGAAGTATTGGGCTATTGTGCATGGCAATTTGCCAAATGATAGAGGTGTTATTGAAGCACCAATTGGGCGAAGTGAAAAAGATCGCAAGAAGCAAGCTGTTACAGCTAAAGGCAAACCAGCAATCACTCGTTTTCATGTTTTAGAGCGCTTTGGGAATTATACTTTAGTAGAATTGCAATTAGAAACAGGTCGTACCCACCAAATCCGTGTGCACATGGCTTATATTGGTCATCCGGTGGCAGGGGATGGCGTATATGGACCACGTAAAACGCTAAAAGGGCACGGTCAATTCTTACATGCTAGAACGCTTGGATTTACTCATCCTAAGACGGGAAAAATCATGGAATTTACAGCAGAAGTGCCGATCGTTTTCCAAGAAACATTAGCTACATTGAGAAAAGGACTGAAATGAGATTAGAGTAAGAAAATATGTAAACTCATGATAGTAGATTTCTTTTAAAAATTAGTCATTTTCTCTTATTTGTCAAATTTTTTATTTTATAGTAAAATGGGAAGGCATCATAAATTCTAAGTATTAGCAAGGAGAGAAGATGAATCAATTACCAAATTGTCCAAAATGCCAGTCAGAATATGTTTACGAAGATGGCCTGCTATTAGTTTGTCCAGAGTGTGCTTATGAATGGAATCCGGCTGAAGTCGATGAAGAAGATGATGGCATCAAAGCGATTGATGCAAATGGCAATCAACTTGTGGACGGAGATACTGTTACTCTCATCAAGGATTTAAAAGTCAAGGGTGCTCCAAAGGATTTGAAACAAGGAACGCGCGTGAAAAATATTCGGATTGTAGTTGGAGATCACAATATTGACTGCAAGATTGATGGCTTTGGTGCGATGAAACTTAAGTCAGAATTTGTTAAGAAAATCTGAGGTCAGTAATGAAACGAAATGTAATTTTTTATAGCCGCATGATATTGTTTATCTTAGGGTTTGTGGGAGTATATCTTGAAATTACAAAGCATGGCGGTCTTGGCATGCTTATGTATTATACTGTTTTGTCTAACATTATCGTAACAGCTTTTACAGCTTATTTGCTGTATCTAATGGCGCATTCTGAAAGTCGCTGGCAAACGAAGACACTATTTCGGATTAAAGGCGGTGTCACTATGTGTATCATGATTACCTGTGTCATCTATCATGTTCTGCTTGCTCCGTTAGCGACTGATTTTTATCGGCTGGAAAATTTCCTATGTCATTACATTGTACCGTTATGGTTTTTAGCGGATACTGTGCTTTTTGATAAACGTTTGCAATATCGCTGGTTTGATCCCATTGCTTGGACTAGTGTGCCTCTACTTTATATGGCTTTTGCCCTGTTTAATGGCTTGGTTATCAAGTGGCCTATTCCAGGTGCTAAAGACAGTCCATTTGCTTACTTCTTTTTAAATATCCCAAAATATGGCTGGTCTTATGTCTTACAGTGGTCAATCAAAATTTTTATTGGTTATTTGCTTGCGAGCTTTCTGCTTTACGGAGTTATGTCCTTATCCTCACATAGGAAAGGTTCTTCTTAAATACTTGAAACAGCAAAATTTGTCTACTTGCCTGAAAAAAACTTTCTTTTTGAACGTTTTCTTCAGGTTTTTTCTTGCCTTAATTACTACTGGCGCTGAAAAATTAAGCTCTTCATTTTGTTGAGGACATTTCATAAAGTAAACACCATTACTCTGTTTCCATCTAATGATGATTAAAGTAACTTTTTCAACCCATTGATATATTCCTGATAGCGTTCTTTTCTCAACTTATAAATAGCTTCATAGATATGCTGGTAATGAATATCATAAAAATTCATCGAGAAGTTGATAAGAATGTGTTCCTTATCTGGAAATAAGCTCTTGATATAAGTTGAAATATGTTGGTCTGCTACAATTATATTTGTTTCTTCGTGATTCTGTAAATGGAGCGAACTATTCAAAAAGTCAATTACCACAATCCGAGTAATAGAAGGAGGAATATTTCTTGAAAAAGCATTCTTTAAAGTCGTTACATCGGCATTATTACTTGCAAAAATATACAAAGAAATAGGTGCCATATTGGCATAAATCAACTCCCTTAGTTGAATGGTCACATGATAAATGTGGTACTTGTATACTTCACCTGTCAATCCCACCTCTTTCATCCATTCTTTGACAAGTGGGCTCAAGAGGAGATAGAGGGGGTCAAACAATCCGCGGTGGTCATATTGGAAAATGTAAGAATTGGGAACCAAACTTTGTAAATTGCAGATAAAAGGCTTCATAAAGAAGAGCATGACAATCCTAAATGGTTGAGAATCGATCAGCTCATCTCCAAATAATAAGCGAAATTTTTGGATGAGCGGCAGTAACATTCCTTGTTTCATGATAATATCAAGAGTTGTATCGCGATCGTGTTCCAACCATTTGTCTCTAGAGAAAGGATTAGGGGTAGTACAATAGGCTAAAAATAGATAATCGTAGTCTGTCGGTGTAAACATCACTTGTAGGGCGGGTTCCAAAATTTTCTTGGTTAAGGTTATCAGTTTTGGATAGACAAGGAGCGTTTTTAGTTTTTCTAACTCTTGTGAGGCAGGTAGAACCACAGGAAAATTCTTTCGTTTCCACATTAGCACCACGAGAATAGAAAAGAAGCGACTTTCTTCTGTAGCTGCTTCGAAGGCTTCTTGTGAGATGTGGGCATTGGAAGAACGAATCCATTGATAAACGAGTTTTAACTCTTTTTCTTTAATTTCATACAGATGAATGCCAAATTTATATTCCAGCAAAGCGATAAGGAACCGAATACGGTATTCTGGCCCAATGACTTGGTATCTGTCTAAGGATAACCCAACTTCTTTCAAAAAGTCCAAACACTTATCACGTATTCGATAGCCAGTTGCACGGGAGATGTACTCTTTTTGGATAAAGCAAATGAAACTCTCTTTTTCTTCTTGTAAGAAGTAGCGCAAAAGGTGGAGAAAGGTTGAACTTTGATAAATCCGATGAAAACAGATGGAAGGATTGATTTTTGTAATCAGGTCTAAGTGAACTGTGTTCGCAAAAACTTTCAGATAAAATAAATCATTGAATTCCTCTTTCAATTCTGCTAGATGTTGATAGATGATTTTTTCACTAAATTCAGTGAGTTGTGCTAGTTGCTCAATATCAATCGTTTGAAATTCTAGAATGATTTGTAAAATGGTTGCTTTATTTAAAATTGATTCTTCCAAATATTTATCTAACATAAACGATTCTCCTCTGTTTTTTAAAATTACCATACAAGGAAAGGGCTTGTCAACTAAGATTTTAAAGAAAAGGGGCGTTATGAGTATCGTTTGGAGTCATTGAAGTTAAAAGGGCGCTATTTTAGTAGGTTTGTTTCATTTTAAGTAAATATTTTTGCATTCAATTGAGAAAAAATTTACACATATTCTATTTTAGTATTTTACGATATAAAATGAGTTTTTCAACCATTGAATAAAATCTCTTATCAATTTTTTAGTATATAGATGTATAATAAGCATAGCAATTATAAATGTGAAAAGGTATTCTATGAAATTAAAAATTTGTAAAAATGATTTTAGCCTTCAATGGCAGGGGATTTACCATTTAGCCTTAGTAGATTATCCTGAAATTAACAAATGGGAATTGGAAAAAATTGCCAAGTTCATGGCATATGAAAAAATGTATGGTAGAACAACCAAAATCGAGTGTGAAAATATTGCTTTGCAACACCAAGTGTACTCTTATATAGAGAATAGCAAGGAAAAGTTTCCATTTATTCCGAGGGATAAACGAGAAGCAGGCACTTTTAATGTAGACGGTAAATGTGTAACTTCCAATCATCTCAGCCATACTTGTACTGTAGAAACTGCTAAAAAGATATTAAAAACTGGGAAATTACTGTCTGCTACAAAAGTTTTTGGATTGACTGGTGAACAATTAGTACAAGATAAACGAAATGCAGCAGGTGATCCAGCGGATTATTTTGACTATGTCATGTTTGGGTGGTCTAATACGACATCTGGTTATAGGTTAGCAATGGAACGATTGCTAGAGAGAAATCCCACAGAAGTTGATCTGGAAGAAGCTTTCATACCTGGTGTTAGCTTTCATTTCCGGTATGAAACTATTGTGAATCAAAAGGGCTATGTATTTGATGGTTATCATGCAGCAAAAGTGAAAGATGAGGTATTGTTAGATCTCAGTCTTTGTGTCTGCATTATTGCAAGTCAAAATAAAAAGGAATTTGAAGGTATTATTCCAAATTATTTAAAAAACAGGATTCATTATTTAGATTATCAAAACGATGGACTGGTAAAATGGAATGATAAGGTATATGAAAAGGTGCTTGAGCTAGATGGTAGAGATAGGACGACCACTAGCATATTGTAAAAGATTTTGATAAGATAGAAAGTAATTAGGAGGCAGTTATGGATTTAGCAGAAATTAGAAAAGAAATTGATCAAATAGATGTAGACTTGATTACCTTGTTAGAAAAAAGAATGGCGTTAGTGAGCCAAGTAGCTCTCTACAAACGTCAGACCGGGAAAGCAGTATTGGATACTCAGCGTGAGCAAATTATTTTAGAGAAAGTTGCAAATAGTGTGCAGGAAAAACAATATGAAGATACCCTTGTGCAGACTTTTTCAGATATTTTAAAACATTCACGTGCTTATCAAGACCGGCATATCTAATATAGGAATGATAAAATGAAAAAAATTCATAGGTTAAAGTGGGTCAATATCGGAAATCAAGTGATAGCTATTACGGTATTGTCCATTCTTATGGGACTAGTAATTGGAACTATTGATACGATATTTGGGCGAATGCTTATATTTTTAAGTGAAGTTCGCATCTTGCATTCCCTTTATTTGATTCCTTTTTTAGCTTTTGCAGGATTAGTGATTGTATTTCTCTATCAGAAATATGGTGGGAAAAGTAGCAAAGGAATGACCTTGATTTTTGAAGTTGGGCATGGTGTAGAAAATCACATTCCCAAGCGCTTAATCCCTCTTGTTATAGTGACGACTTGGTTGACGCATCTTTTTGGTGGATCGGCCGGTCGAGAAGGAGTAGCAGTACAATTAGGTGCCACAGTCTCTCACTGGTTTTGCAAGAACTTTTCTATTCCTAATACTTCAAAAGTATTTTTAGTTACAGGAATGGCTGCTGGTTTTGCTGGGCTATTTCAAACGCCATTAGCGGCAGTTTTGTTTGCGATGGAAGTCTTGGTTGTAGGAAACTTGCAGCTGACTGCTTTGTATCCTGCCATGATAGCCTCTCTCGTTGCTGCTTGGACATCACATGCGTTAGGTCTTGAAAAATTTATGCAACCAATTTCTGCTCATTTGAGACTATCTCCAATACTTGTTATTAAATTAGTGCTCCTTGGAGTTTTATTTGGACTTTGTGGCAATGTATTTGCTTATGCTCTCTTGTGGAGTAAAAAGAAAGCGGCAACTATTTTTCCAAATCCCTACAAACGAATCGTGGTGATGGGAATTGTCTTAAGTATTGTCTTTTTATTGTTGGATAAAGGTCGATACTCAGGGCTTGGAACAAATTTAATTACGGCTAGTTTTGCTGGACAATCTATTTATTTATATGATTGGTTCTTTAAATTACTTCTAACAGTTTTGACTTTATCAGCAGGTTTTCAAGGTGGAGAAGTGACACCGCTTTTTGCCATTGGGGCAAGTCTAGGCGTTCTACTGGCAGGTTTATTTGGTCTTCCAGTTAGCTTGGTTGCGGCGCTAGGCTATGCTGCAGTTTTCGGAAGTGCTACCTCTACTTTCTTGGGACCGATTCTGATTGGTTGTGAGGTGTTTGGTTTTAGCAATTTTCCATATTTTTTCATAGTCTGTGTCGTGGCATTTAGTCTTCACCGACAATATTCGATTTATGGAGCCCAAAAAATTCGATATTGAAAAATAATCTTCTATGAGGTTTTAACTTGTAGGAGATTTTTATTTTGTGTTATACTAGAAAAAGCAAGATTAGAAAAGGAAAGTCATGACAAAAGCAGATTCCATTTTTAAAGAAAATATTCGAAGAATTTTATATGAAGGTGTTTTTTCTGAAAATGCACGCCCGCGCTATAAAAACGGGAAAGTTGCTAATTCTAAGTATATTACTGGTTCTTTTGCTGAGTACGATCTGAGCAAGGGAGAATTCCCTATCACAACGCTTCGTTCGATTGCTATCAAATCAGCGATTAAAGAAGTCCTCTGGATTTATCAAGATCAATCCAATAGCTTAGAAGTTTTAGAAAACAAATACAACGTTCATTATTGGAATGATTGGGAAGTAGGAACTACTCGCACTATTGGTGAGCGATATGGTGCTGTTGTTAAAAAACATGATATTATCAATAAAATTTTAAAACAGCTGGAGACGAATCCTTGGAATCGTCGAAATATTATCTCACTTTGGGACTATGAAGCTTTTGAAGAAACAGAAGGATTATTGCCTTGTGCTTTTCAGACCATGTTTGATGTCCGACGTGTAGATGGTGAAATCTACCTAGATGCAACTCTGACACAGCGTTCAAATGATATGTTGGTAGCTCACCATATCAATGCCATGCAGTATGTCGCATTGCAAATGATGATTGCTAAGCATTTTGGGTGGAAAGTTGGCAAATTCTTTTATTTTGTCAATAATTTACATATTTATGATAATCAATTCGAGCAAGCAGAAGAATTGCTCCGGCGTGAACCAACGGACTGTGCACCTCGTTTGATATTGAATGTTCCAGATGGAACCAACTTTTTTGATATTAAAGCAGACGATTTTGAATTGATCAATTATGACCCTGTTAAGCCACAGTTGAAATTTGATTTAGCAATTTGATAATGAAACAAAATTTCTCTGAATGTAAGAAAGTTTATTATTTTGATACAAATTGGTTTTGTTTCCTATGCAATTCCAGTTGCCTCCCAGAATGTAAATAAAAAGAATTCACAGAAAGCTGAGTTTCACCAGACTTATTATGTTTTTTCAAAAACTAATAAACGAAGAGGCTTATTTAACTATTTTCCAAAGGCAAATATAAATTGTCTGGTGATTTGATAGTTAAAATCAGCCTTTTTTACTGAAATTTGATAAAATAGAACTATCAATTCAAAGGATGAGGGAATGACGAAGAAAATTGTAGCTATTTGGGCACAAGATGAGGATGGCTTGATTGGGCGAAACAATAGATTGCCTTGGCATTTACCAGCTGACCTTAAGCATTTTAAAGAAACAACAACTGGACAGGTTATTTTAATGGGTCGGGTGACATTTGACGGGATGAACCGTAGAGTGTTGCCTAATCGTACTACGATTATTTTGACAAGAGATAAGTCGTATCAAGTAGACAATGAGCATGTATTGATCTTTCACGATGTCACTTCTGTTCTAAAATGGTATGAGATGCAGGAAAAAGAGCTTTATATTATTGGTGGTGGTCAAATTTTTTCTGCATTTGGGCCTTTCATTGATGAGTTAGTTATGACACGTATTCATGCTAGTTTACAAGGAGATACCTATTTCCCGAAAGAGTTTGATATGACGAAATTTCAGGAGTGTTCTCGTCAATTTTATGCCAAAGACGAAAAGAATGAGTATGATTTTACTGTAACAACCTTCCAGAGAAAGGAGTCGTAATGGAACGTAGTATTTTCGGATTTTTTACGGCTCTTTTGTGTGTCGTTTGTGTCATGGCGGCTACACAGGCTTTTCGTAAAAAGCGGTATGGATTATCAGTTCTCTTTTGGCTGAATGCTTTTACAAATTTGGTGAATAGTATTCATGCTTTTTATATGACCTTATTTAAATAATAAACAACTAAACGAACGAAAAAGAATTGTAATGAATAGATTGGAGTGAAAGATGCCTACAAATCGTACGAGCGAAATGATGGTTTATTGTTCTTTTTGTGGTAAAAGTCAAGAAGAAGTTCAAAAAATTATTGCAGGAAATAATGCATTTATTTGTAACGAATGTGTGGAATTAGCACAAGAAATTATTAGAGAAGAATTAGCAGAAGAAGTCTTGGCAGACTTGTCGGAAGTACCAAAACCACAAGAATTGCTTAACATTTTAAATCACTATGTAATAGGGCAAGATCGTGCAAAGCGAGCGCTGGCTGTTGCTGTATACAATCACTATAAACGTATCAATTTTCACGATAATCGTGAAGAAGAGGATGATGTCGAATTACAAAAATCCAATATTCTTATGATTGGTCCAACCGGTTCTGGTAAGACTTTTCTTGCTCAAACTTTAGCGAAAAGTCTAAATGTTCCCTTTGCGATTGCAGATGCGACAGCTTTGACGGAAGCTGGCTATGTCGGGGAAGATGTTGAAAACATTCTCTTAAAACTCTTGCAAGCTGCAGATTTTAATATTGAGCGTGCAGAACGTGGCATTATCTATGTAGATGAGATTGACAAAATTGCAAAGAAAAGCGAAAACGTCTCTATTACTCGTGATGTGTCTGGTGAAGGCGTTCAGCAAGCTTTGCTTAAAATCATTGAAGGGACTGTAGCTAGTGTACCTCCTCAAGGCGGTCGCAAACATCCACAGCAAGAAATGATTCAAGTGGATACCAAGAATATTCTTTTTATCGTTGGCGGTGCTTTTGACGGAATCGAAGAAATCGTCAAACAACGTCTAGGTGAAAAAATCATCGGTTTTGGTCAAAATAACAAAGCTATTGATGAAAATAGTTCTTATATGCAAGAAATTATTTCCGAAGATATTCAAAAATTTGGGCTTATTCCTGAATTGATTGGTCGTTTGCCTGTGTTTGCAGCGCTTGAGCCTTTGACTGTTGATGATTTGGTGCGAATTCTCCGTGAGCCTAAGAATGCTTTAGTGAAACAATATCAAACGCTTCTTTCTTATGACGATGTTACATTAGAGTTTGATGATGATGCTCTCCAAGAGATTGCTAACAAAGCTATTGAACGCAAGACAGGTGCTCGTGGCTTGCGCTCGATTATCGAAGAAACCATGATGGATGTCATGTTTGAAGTACCAAGTCAAGAAAATGTGAAGTTAGTGCGGATTACCAAGGAAGCAGTTGATGGAACAGATAAACCGATTTTAGAAACAGCTTAAGCGAGGTGTTGTATGGAAATTAATACGCACAATGCGGAAATTTTGTTGAGTGCAGCCAACAAATCTCATTATCCTCAGGATGAGATTCCTGAAATTGCTCTTGCTGGGCGATCTAATGTTGGAAAATCTTCCTTTATCAATACATTATTAAATCGAAAAAACTTAGCGCGAACTTCTGGTAAGCCAGGGAAAACGCAGCTGCTGAATTTCTTCAACATTGACAATCAACTTCGGTTTGTGGATGTCCCAGGCTATGGCTATGCCAAAGTTTCTAAGACAGAACGAGTTAAGTGGGGTAGAATGATTGAGGAGTATCTGACGACTAGGGAAAATCTCAGAGCAGTTGTAAGTTTAGTGGATTTTCGGCATGAGCCAAGTGCAGATGATGTGCAAATGTATGAATTTCTAAAATACTATGAGATACCCGTCATCGTTGTAGCTACAAAAGCAGACAAAATTCCACGCAGTAAATGGAACAAGCACGAATCGGTCATTAAAAAAAGGTTAGATTTTGATAAAAATGATGATTTTCTTATTTTTTCATCTGTAAACAAAGATGGTTTAGATGCGGCTTGGGATGCGATTTTGGAAAAAATTTAGGAATGAAAGAAAAGAGGCTGGGACAAAAAATCCCGGTCTTGCTTTTTCGTTAGAAATATCTTTTGACACGTGATACGGTAGCTGATTGCTCAACGCACTGCTTTGAGGTTGCAGATAGGACTTGCGAAGCAAGTCTCGACTTTGTTTGTCTTTTAGACTTCAAAAAGTTTCTAATCATTTTCGCGGAACTGGAACTACGAACGAAAAAGTAAAAACTTTTAGTTCTGTTCTATCGCCTTTATAATGAATCTGTCACCAAATTGTAACTAAGTAACGAGGATTTTATGTTATAATCAAACATATATTATACTGGAGAAATGAACTATGAGAAAGAAAAAATTGAAAAAAAGAGTTTTAACAGTTCTGGTTTTGGTGGCTGTTACTTTATTAGTTAGTGCAGTTTTATCCAAGCAAATTCGCCCAGCTAGTGCCAATGATGAGGCTTACCAACGTCCCTTGACCCAAACAGAAGTGTTTATTTCACAAATTGGTGAAACTGCTCGTCAATTGGGTCAAGCAAACGATTTATATGCTTCCGTTATGATTGCACAGGCCATTTTGGAAAGCAATTCTGGACGTTCTGCTTTATCAGCTGCCCCTCATCACAATTTATTTGGAATTAAAGGTCAATACGCTGGTCAATCTGCTACAATGCCTACGCTAGAAGATGATGGGAAAGGAAATACTTATAAGATCAATGCAGAGTTTAGATCGTATCCGAGTTATTTTGAATCTTTGCAAGACTATGTAGCAATTTTAAAGCATAGTCGCTATACCTATGCTTGGAAGAGTAATACGACCAGTTATATGAATGCGACAGCAGCTTTGACAGGGATTTATGCGACGGATACAAGCTATAACGTCAAGCTAAATAATTTGATTCAACAGTATAATTTGACACAATACGATGTACCAGGTACGCAAACAACTAGCACTACAGCATCTAACAAGGTCTACAATCCTTATCGTCAACAATATACAACACAGGAAGTGTTAAATTTGGATGTTGCTTGGGCGAATCGTCGTCGATAATATTTGTAATTAGATGAGAGGAGTCTGGGACAATAGTCCCTTTGCTACAAAAAAAGCAACGGATTTGCCGTTG
>OGCQ01001134.1_pt1 | contig 35442 bp, 23 predicted proteins | sample 1570161 | NCBI WGS metagenome assembly OGCQ01 (sample SAMEA4384402, study PRJEB24528) | human gut metagenome | reverse complement strand
CCGCGCGCGCCCCCCGGCAGGGCCGGGGGGCGCAGGCCCGCGTCCGCGGGCCTGCGCAGGGGGCTTTCAGCCCCCGCGCGCGCGGCGCGCCTTAAGGCTCATTCAGCGCTTAAAATTCGGTTGACGTATCCGACTCTACCACATATAATAATGCATGTCAGCAAAAGGGAGTAGCTTGCGGAATCAGTCCGTAATATGCGGCGTCAATACGGCTCTTGTCTTAAAAGCCCGCCCATTATTTTAAAAAGCGAGACTTCTGACGTTTTCCAAAAGAGCGCCCGAAGTCTTTTTTGATGTTTTAAAGGTTTTTCCGCCCGCTTAAAAAGGCGGGCTGTAATTAAAAAAAAGGGGAAAAAATTATGAGCATGCTGTATGAATACATCATGATGATTGAATGGCAGCAGGTGGTAATGTGGGCCATAGGGGGCCTGCTTATATTCCTGGCCATTAAATACGATATGGAGCCGACTTTGCTGCTTCCTATGGGCTTCGGCGCCATTCTGGTCAATCTGCCGCTTTCGGGAGCGGTTACCCAGGGCGCTGAAGAGGGAATAATAGATCTTCTTTTCAGGGTCTGCATTTCAAATGAATTGTTCCCGCTTCTGCTGTTTATAGGAATAGGCGCGATGATAGATTTTGGACCGCTGCTGCAGAATCCGAAATTGCTGCTCTTCGGAGCCGCGGCGCAGTTCGGCATATTTATGACCTTTTCCCTAGCCTCCCTTTTAGGCTTTGATATAAAAGACGCAGCCAGCATAGGCATAATCGGGGCGGCCGACGGCCCCACCTCCATTTTTGTGGCCAACTATCTGGGCTCAAATTATATAGGCGCGATAATTGTGGCGGCATATTCATATATGGCTCTGGTGCCCATAATTCAGCCGCCTGTTATAAAGCTTATAACTACTAAAAAGGAACGGCTTATCCGCATGGACTATGAGCAGAAGAATATTTCCAAGACGGTCAGGATACTCTTCCCCATAGTCATAACCGTAATAGTAGGTCTGGTTGCGCCCCGCTCGGTATCTCTTATAGGCTTTTTGATGTTTGGTAATCTGATAAGGGAATGCGGAGTTTTGAGAATACTTTCCGAAAGCGCGCAGAAGGAGCTGCCCAATCTGGTTACCCTGCTGCTGGGCATAACCGTCGCGGCGCAGATGAAGGCCGAATCCTTCCTGGATATCAATACTCTTATCATACTGGGCCTGGGCCTGTTCGCCTTTGTATTTGATACCATAGGCGGCGTAATGCTTGCCAAATTAATGAACCTCTTCTGCAAGAAGAAGGTCAATCCCATGGTGGGCGCGGCTGGAATCTCGGCTTTCCCAATGTCTGCGCGCGTAGTGCATAAGATGGGGCTTAAGGAGGATAACCAAAATTTCCTGCTTATGCATTCCATAGGCGCGAACGTTTCAGGGCAGATAGCCTCGGTTATTGCCGGCGGCTTGATTCTGAATTTTGTAATTGCCGGATAAGGAGGAAACAAAATTATGAATGTTCAGGCGTTTATAGATTCTCTTTGGATTATGCTTAAGGGCATGGCGGGTATTTTCATTGTTACTGTTGTTATAGCTCTGGCTATGTATTTGCTGGTGAAGCTGTTTCCCGAGAGAAAAAACAAATAATAATAGTTAATGCAATCAGAGCGCGACGCGCCGCTGAAGCGGTCGCCAAGACGTATAGAATAAGCGGCCGCCCGGGCAATTTGTCCGGGCGGCCGCTTATTTTTTATGCGCTTAGAGCGTATAGGGCGCTCTGCTGGTTTTTTCTATTTTGCCTGATTTGCCAGATTTGCCGGGGCGCCGGGATTTTCATGGGATATTGTTTTTTCTGGGCTGTCTAAATTAATCCAACTTATTTAATCCGCCCGCATTAAGCTAACGCATTTAAAAAGCCGCCGGCCGTCTGTAAAAAGCCGGCCGGAGCGTAAAATTTATTGCAGCAGGTCACAGCATTCAAAATCGGAATCGATATTATGGGCTATAAGGCGGGCCTTGAAGCTTCTTGCGCCGCACATGGAGCCGCTGCTTTCCCCGGCAAGGCTTAATTCTTCGGGGAGGACGAATTTAATGCATTTTACCAGCACATCGCGGCAGGTTGGATAGCTGTGCGCCGGTACGGTTATAGCCTTAACGCCGCGCTGGTATTCGTTTCCCTCGGCGTCTACCTCAGTCAGGATAACCCCTAGGGCTACCCGCCTGTTAGGGCAGACGTTTTTCAGGTTGACGTCCAGCTGGAGTATGCGGCCCATGGATTCCAGATATACGTCTCCGGCGTCAAACACTACTGAATCCTCGCAGCCGGTAACGGCAATGTCTACAGGAACGGGGCAGGGCTCGGGATGCACTATTACGCCGCACTGCACGTCCACCTCGGGCTCGGGGAAAACGGCCGTGTTGCCTTCCGAATCTGTATAGGAAATGGACTGATTGACCTTTTTGTTCCCTGGCGTATCCGCTACATGAATTATATCAAATTCAAGGCTGGCCCCTTCGTTGGCCGTTGTGCCCAATTGGTCTATTGTCCATTTAAGGGTGGTGGCGTTAACCATGCTGGCCATGCCCTTGGTGGGCATGGAGATGCTGGTTATTGCGAAATCCGGATTTATAACTTCGTCTATTACGATGTTAGTTGCGCCCGGATTGGAGATATTCTGCGCCAGGTCCTCGAATAAATCCTCCAAGTCCGCGTCGTCGGGGGTGATTGCAACATGCGAATCATTAGGGTCGGTAGCCCATTCGTCCAAAATGTTCGGATCTATTCCGTCCGAGCCTACCAGGCCGATGCAGTATATTATTACGCCTGAGGCGCGCGCTGCGTCGGCCACGGGGTTGGGGTCGGGGCCGGCGCTAGTTTTGCCGTCGGTGAACATAACCATAACCTTGGCGTTGGACGAACTGGGGTCGAACAGGGCGGAGGCCTTGGCAAAGGCGTCGGCGTGGTTGGTCGAGCCGCCGGCAGTCAGCCCGTTCACGGCCGCCTTTAAATCGGCTACCGAGGTTATAAGCTGCGTGTTCTGCACGGCCGTGTTGGAAAAGCTGACTATGCCTATCCGGCTGCCCGAGCCAATCTGCCCGTCGGGCGTGCCGTCAGTCGCCTCTTCAATTATATCGATAAATTTGTTGGCTCCGCTTTTCAAATTGTCCAGCGGACTTCCCGCCATGCTGCCCGATCTGTCCAGAATAAAGACTATATCGGTTGGCGAGGTGGTTATATCGGGGGAAGCTGAAAGCGCCAGCGTTACCCGCAGGGAGCCTGCGCAGTCAATCTGGTTGGCGCTGATAGTTTTATTGGAACTGTTTAAACCCATAATTAATGCCTCTCCTTTTGTTTTTTAGGGTCTTGGCCCTGATTTAGTATATGTTGGATTTTGTTAAATAGTGCCATGGCAGGGGGGCGGCAGCTTGGCGGCCTTCGGCCGCGGGGCCGCGCTGCATGCAGCGCGGCCCAGGCGGGCGGGGTCCCTGCCCGCCCAAGCTGCCGCCCCCTTTTTTTTGTTCCGCGCGGTATTTTTAGCGCAGAAAAATAATATTTTTTACTTGACATAACGGCTGAAAAGGAGTACTATACAGTTCGTGTCCGAACAATTTATGCGGGGTCAGGCACTTTGAAAGGAGCTGGGCTTAGGTGGAAAAGGACTGCGGCGCGCTGATAAATATATTGTCGCATAAGGTGAAAAAGCGGCTGGATGCAACATTGCAGGATATAGGCATTACCGGCGTTCAGAGCCGAGTGATATTTTATATCCTGAGCCATTATCAGGAGCAGCCCGTTTTTCAGCGGGATATAGAGGGAGTTTTCGGACTTAGCCGCTCGACGGCCACAGGCATACTCCAGCTGCTGGAAAAGAACGGCATTATCCGCAGGGAGAGCGTTTCAAATGACGCCAGGCTGAAAAGCCTTGTGCCCACCCAGCGCGCTGTGGAGCTGGACGCAAGGGTATGTCAATGCCTGCGCGAAACAGACCGTCAGCTTACGCGGGGAATATCCAGCGGCCAGATTCAGCTCTTTAAGGAGACCGCCGTGCAGATGCTGAGCAATTTGGACGCCTGGGAGGAAGAAAGCTGAAGGCGCGCATAAAAAATATGTTCGCGGCGGAACAAAAGACGGCGTATCCGAACGTTTAAATAAAGGCTGCCTGCAAAGGCTGTGCGCCGGCTTTAATTAACAGGGAAATAAAAAGGAGGAATGCAATATATGATAAAAACTTTGGCCCGCAGCATACGCGAGTATAAAAAGGTTTCCATATTAACCCCTCTGCTGGTAACTGTAGAAGTGGTGCTGGAATGTATAATACCCTTTGTAATTGCCAATCTGGTAAATCAGATGCAGAACGGCTGCGGCATGGACGTAATAGTCAAATACGGCGTAGCGCTGATAATTATGTCGGTGATTTCGCTTATTTTCGGAGGCGCGGCGGGCGCGACCTGCGCCAAGGCCTCGGCTGGCTTTGCGCGCAATCTGAGAAAGGATATGTTCTATAAGATACAGGATTATTCATTTGAAAATATTGATAAGTTTTCAGTTTCCAGTTTGGTTACCCGGCTTACAACAGATATTACCAATGTTCAGATGGCGTATATGATGATAATCCGTATTGCTATCAGATGTCCTTTAATGCTGATATTCTCCTTTGTGATGGGCTTTGCCATGGGCGGAAGGCTGGCGCTTATATTTTTAGTGACTATTCCCATCCTGGGCTTCGGCTTATTCTTGGTCATACGCGCGGTTATGCCGCTGTTCCGTCGTGTTTTCAGGAAATACGATGCGCTTAACGACTCGGTTCAGGAAAATGTTCAGGCTATGCGCGTGGTTAAATCCTATGTGCGCGAGGGCTATGAAAAAAAGAAGTTCGGGGCCGCGGCGGAAAACGTCCAGAGGGATTTTACGCGCGCCGAGCGCATACTGGCTATTAACAACCCCTTGATGCAGTTCTGCATTTATGCGGGAATGGTGTTTGTGCTCTCCTATGGCTCTTATGTGGTAATAACCAGCCAGGGCATGGATTTGAATGTTGGTCAGATGTCCTCCATGCTTACATACAGCTTCCAGATACTTATGAGCCTTATGATGCTCTCCATGGTGTTTGTAATGATTACCATGTCCGCCGAATCGGCCGAGCGTATCGTAGAGGTGCTGAATGAAAAGAGCGCGCTTGAAAGCCCTGAAAACGCCCGCACGCAGGTTGCGGACGGTTCGGTGGATTTTGACGGCGTAAGCTTTAAATATTCTCAGAAGGCCGATCGCATGGCTCTGGCGGATATTAATCTGCACATAAAGTCAGGCGAGGTTATAGGCATTCTGGGCGGTACCGGTTCTTCTAAATCCTCTCTTATTCAGCTGATTCCACGGCTTTACGATGTGAGCCAGGGCAGCGTTAAGGTTGGAGGAGTGGATGTGCGCGAATACGACCTGGAAGCCCTGCGCAACCAGGTGGCCGTAGTGCTGCAGAAAAACGTGCTGTTTTCAGGCACAATTAAGGATAATCTGCGCTGGGGCAATCCCAACGCTACCGACGAGGAAATGCAGGAGGCCTGCCGTCTTGCTCAGGCGGACGAATTTATCCAGCAGTTCCCCCAGAAATACGATACCTGGATTGAGCAGGGCGGCGCCAACGTTTCGGGCGGACAGAAGCAGCGCCTGTGTATAGCCCGCGCTCTGCTGAAAAAGCCCAAGATACTTATTCTGGACGATTCCACAAGCGCTGTGGATACCCGTACCGACGCGCTTATACGCAAGGGCTTCCGCGAATTTATACCTGAAACCACCAAGATAATCATAGCCCAGCGCGTGGCCAGCGTGCAGGACGCCGACCGCATAATCCTTATGGAGGGGGGCCGCATAGACGCGGTAGGCACTCATGAGGAGCTTATGCAATCCAGCCCGGTTTACCGGGAGATATACAATTCTCAGAACAGAGCGGGGGGTGAGCAGAATGCCTAATCAAAATGCCAAAGGCCGTCCGCGCGCGCCTAAGGGAGTGCTCAGACGTTTGATACGCACGGTTTTTAAGTTTTATCCGGTGCTGCTGCCCGTGACCATAGTTTGTATTCTCATTAACGCTGTGGTCAGCTCGGTGCCTTCGGTCTTTATGCAGAACGCAATAGCCGTAGTGGAGGAAACCTTCCGTTCGGGCGACTGGGCCAGCGCTTCGGGACGCATCTTTTCCCTGCTGGGCATATTAATAGCGCTGTATCTTATAAGCCTGCTCGCGGGAGTGCTCTATACCCAGCTTATGGCGGTTATCACTCAGGGCGTGCTGGCTAAAATGCGCAAGAAAATGTTCGACCATATGCAGGATTTGCCCATACGCTATTTTGATACCCATAATCACGGGGATATCATGAGCTTTTATACTAACGACATAGATACGCTGCGCCAGATGATAAGCCAGAGCCTGCCTCAATTGCTTATCTCGGCCGTAACTCTGCTGAGCGTATTCGGCATAATGCTCTATTACAGCCTCTGGCTGGCGCTGGTGGTAGTCTGCGGCGTAGTGATTATGACCATTATCGCCCGCTACGTCAGCGGCCGCTCCTCCCGCTACTTTTTAAAGCAGCAGGTAACCATAGCTCGTACCGAGGGCTTTATGGAGGAAATGATGAACGGCCAGAAGGTGATTAAGGTATTCTGCCATGAAAAAGGGGTCAAGCAGGATTTTGACAAGGTAAACGACGAATTATTTGAAAATTCTGAAAAGGCCAACCGCTACGCCAATATATTAATGCCCCTGCTGGGGAATATAGGCAACGTAATGTACGTTATAGTGGCTTTGGTGGGCGGCAGCCTGCTCCTGGCGGGCGCTCCCAATCTGAGCATATCGGGGCTGGCCCTGAGCATAAGCATAGTCGTGCCCTTTTTGAATATGACCAAGCAGTTTGCCGGCGCCATAGGCCAGGTGTCCAACCAGGTCAATATGGTGGTTATGGGTATGGCGGGCGCGCACCGCATCTTTTCATTGCTGGACGAGGAGCCCGAAGCGGACAGCGGCTATGTAACCTTAGTCAACGCCCGGCAGAAGGAGGACGGCTCCTTGGAGGAATGCTCCGAGCGCACTAACATTTGGGCCTGGAAGCATCCTCATCACGACGGTACGGTAACCTATACCCGCCTGCAGGGGGACGTTCGCTTCTACGACGTGGATTTTGCCTACGAGCCGGGCAAAACCGTGCTGCATAACGTCACTCTTTATGCTAAGCCCGGCCAGAAGGTGGCCTTTGTCGGCTCTACCGGCGCGGGCAAGACCACCATTACCAATCTTATAAACCGCTTTTACGATATTGCGGACGGTAAGATACGATATGACGATATAAATATCAATAAGATAAAGAAGGCGGATTTGCGCCGCAGCCTGGGGATAGTGCTTCAGGACACCAATCTCTTTACGGGTACGGTTATGGAGAATATCCGCTATGGCAATCTGGAGGCGGACGACGAGGAATGCATTAATGCGGCCGAGCTGGCCGGAGCGGACGACTTTATCCGCCGACTGCCCCAGGGCTACGACACCATGCTTACGGGCAACGGCGCCAATTTAAGCCAGGGACAGCGCCAGCTGCTGGCTATAGCCCGCGCGGCTGTGGCCGACCCGCCGGTAATGATACTGGACGAAGCCACCAGCTCTATTGACACGCATACCGAGGCTATAGTGCAAAGAGGTATGGACGCGCTTATGTCGGGCCGCACCACCTTTGTTATCGCTCACAGGCTTTCGACTGTGCAGAACGCCGACGCGATTATGGTTTTGGACCACGGCCGCATTATAGAGCGGGGTACTCATGAGGACCTTATTAAGCTTAAGGGCACCTATTATCAGCTTTATACCGGCGCGCTGGAATTGGATTAAGCCGTGGCGGGGCGCAGAGAAAAAGGCCGCGGCGCGTTTGGCAGGCGGAGCCTGCCTGGCCGGGCCTTCGGCCCGGCTGGCGGCCTGCGGCCGCAAACGCGCCGCGGCCTTTTTCTCTGCGCCCCGCTACGGCTTTATTTATTGTAATGCGTTTTTAATCATTATAACCTTAACTGGAATATTACGTTTTTTGCATTGTTCAATTACATATTTAGTACCGTGTGAAATTCCATCCCAAAATGCTAATACTAAGTCAGAATTTTCGATAATGGTTATATTTCGCTTTAAAGGGGCGGCACGGCCATAACGTGAATAGTCGGGTAAAAATTCTTTAAATTTTAATCCATTAATTAAAGCATATTCTCTTGCAGATGTGTCTACTCCTGTTGCACCTCCAGAAATAATTTCGGTGGTATCATCGGGTAAAAAATGTTCTAAATTTTTAATTTTTATACTTCTTGACCCAATTACAGCGACTCTCATATATTATTTCCTTTCAAATTTTGTAGATATACAGTATATTCATTTTAAACATTATAACGCATAATAGCTATAAAATAAACATACAATATGTTTGTTTAACGGTGATTTTATGGCAATTAAAAGCGTTTCTATTAGAATCGAAAAAGAAATGTTAGAAAAGCTAGCATTTATTGCTGATTATGAGGGTAGATCGGTAAACAGCCACATCCTTGTTTTGATAAGAGAAAATATACAAAAATTTGAGAAAGAGCATGATGACATCGGCGGAGGCATTCAACCGGATTTAAATGTAAAGCCTACAAGGAAAAATTAACAGCAATATAGAAATATGTTTGAGTTAAAGCTGTTGTGCTTATGAAAATATTTAATTTGACAAAAGCACTCTTTTATCTAATTAGATATAAAGAGTGCTTTTATTGGTGCCGGTGGTGGGACTCGAACCCACACGATGTCGCCATCAACGGATTTTGAGTCCGTCACGTCTGCCAATTCCATCACACCGGCTCGTATATTATTTTAAGCATAGAAGAGATAGTATTAAATAACAGGCGGCACGGCTAAAAATATTTCCGATGCTGCGAAAATCTCTTATATGCATCTATTGTATAATAGCATAAAAATCTTATGTACGCAATATCTTTTTTTGAATAATGGCCGGCGCGGGCTTTTTTATTTAAATTAAGCCGTGCACCGGGGCAATTAATTTGTTATATAAAAGTAATGGAATGTTCAGAGATTTATGCTATAATAAATTAGCATCTAATTTGCTTAAGGAGTTTTAAATGGAAAAATTTTTGCTGGTGGACGGTAATTCCCTTTTAAACAGGGCGTTTTACGCGCTGCCTGTGCTCAGCACGGCGTCGGGAGAATATACAAACGCCGTTTACGGCTTTTTCAATATGCTGTTCAGCATGCTGGATAGGCTGAAGCCTGAATACGCGGCTGTGGCCTTTGACCGTAAGGAGCCTACCTTCAGGCATAAGCAGTTTACCGAGTATAAGGCGGGGCGCAAGCCCATGCCCGACGAGCTTATTCCGCAGTTTCCCCTGCTTAAGAGCGCGCTGGAGGAAATTAATATTCCCTTCATCGAGATGCCCGGCTTTGAGGCGGACGACCTTTTGGGCACCCTCTCCTTATCGGGGGAGCTTGCGGGCCTGGAATGCTGCGTGCTTTCGGGGGACAGGGACGTTTTGCAGCTTGTTTCGGATAAAACCACAGTTTATCTCACGAAAAAGGGCATAAGCGAATTGGAGACCTATACGCCTGATTATTTGAAGGAGAAAATGGGGCTGGAGCCAGAACAGATTATAGAGCTTAAGGCGCTGATGGGAGATTCCTCGGATAATATTCCCGGCGTGCCCGGCATAGGGGAAAAGACTGCTCTTAAGCTGCTGAACGAATATAAAACGGTGGATAATATTTTTACGCATATCCATGAGATAAAGGGAAAGCTCTTTGAAAAGCTGGAAGCCGGGCGGGACAGCGCCATTTTAAGCCGGAGCCTGGCCGCTATAGACAGGCATGCGCCCGTTCAGGGCGGTATGGAGCAGTTTAAATACAGCAGGGCGGAGGACAGAACTCTGCGCGCGCTTTTTACCCGGCTGGAATTTAAATCCCTTTTAAAAAAGCTGCCGCCGGCCGAGGATGAAATTACTGAAAATAAGCCGGCCGAGATAATAGAGCTGGAATTAGAGCAGCTTCCCCGGCTGGGCGAAAGGATAGCCGTATATTGGAGCGCGGGACAGACGGGCGGGCTGCATATAACCGACGACGGAGAAAAGGAATATTATATAAAGGTGTGCGACGGCCTGCTGGACGAGGGATGCAGCCAGGATGAGGCCTTTAAGAGCCTGTCGGCCCTGCTTAAGGAGCGCAGGCTTATAGGCTTTGACGTTAAAGCGCTTATGCATGCCCTTAACGACTGTAATTGTCCGCCTCCCGCTCAGTATGACGACGTTGTTTTAGCCTGGTATCTTTTGGAGCCTCTAAAAAGTGATTATTCCATAGAGACTCTGTGCGAAAAATATTCCCATTCAACGGCGTGCGCCGTCTGGAGGGCCTTTGAGGATATGTCCGTCCGTTTGGAGCGGGACGGCCTTTGGGCGCTTTACCAGGATATAGAGCTGCCTCTGCTGAGGGTGCTTTTTGATATGGAGCTGACGGGCTTTAAGGCGGACGCTGAGGCGCTCAGGGAGCTGAGCGTGCAGTATGCGGCCCGCTTAAATTCTCTCAGCGCCCGAATTTTTGAGCTTGCGGGAGAAAGCTTTAATATAAACAGCACTAAGCAGTTAGGCAGCGTGCTCTTTGAAAAGCTGGGCTTGCCTCACGGCCGCAAGACCAAGACGGGCTATTCAACCGATATAGACGTACTGGAAAATCTGCGCGAGCAGCATGAGATTATTCCCTTGATAATGGAATACAGACAGATACAAAAGATAAAGAGCACCTATACCGACGGCCTGCTGGCTCTTATACAGCCGGGCGGGAGAATACACACCACCTTTAAGCAGACGGTTACCGCAACAGGCCGTATTTCAAGCGCGGAGCCCAATCTCCAGAATATTCCCGTGCGCACGGACGAGGGGAGAAATATCCGCCGGGCCTTTATTCCCGCCGAGGGCTGCGTGCTTTTAGACGGGGACTATTCTCAGATAGAGCTGCGCGTGCTTGCCCATCTTTCGGGAGACGAGCACCTTATTCAGGCCTTTAATGAGGATGAGGATATTCATACCAGCACGGCCGCCAGGGTGTTTAACGTGCCGGCCAACGAGGTGGACGCGCAGATGCGCCGGGCGGCTAAGGCGGTTAATTTCGGCATAATTTACGGCATAAGCGATTTCGGGCTGGCCTCCAATATCGGGGTGAGCCGGAAACAGGCTGGGGAATATATAGAGGAATATTTCAGGAGCTATCCTAGGATAAGGGAATATATGGACGGCTGCGTAAGCGCGGCCAGGGAAAAGGGCTACGCGCAGACCATTATGGGCCGCCGCCGTCCCATGCCCGAATTGACCTCCTCCAATTACAATACGCGCACCTTCGGGGAGCGCGCTGCTATGAATATGCCTGTTCAGGGGAGCGCGGCCGATATAATAAAGGCGGCTATGGTTAAAACGGCGGAGGCGCTCAGCCGGGGAAATTTTAAAGCCAGGCTCATTTTGCAGGTGCACGACGAATTGATAATAGAGGCGCCCGAGAATGAGGCGCAGGAGGCGGGCAGGCTTTTAAAGGAATGCATGGAGCAGGTAGTGCGGCTTAAGGTGCCCTTAAAGGTAGAGGTTAAGGCGGGCAAAAGCTGGTATGAGACCAAATAGCCGGTCTTCGGCACGTAAGAGCGCTTTGGCCGGCCTTAATTTCCGGACGGTTCCCGGCTCTTAATAAGCCTGCGGAGTCCTTAAAGGCCCATAGGCCAGTCCTTAAAGACCTGGCGGCCAGCCTTGACTGGCGGCTCAAGGCGGGCTTAAGGGCTGGAAAGTCCGCTTTAAAGGCGGCGGCTTACGGCGGTTCGCTTAAATGGCTGGGTACCCCGCGTCAAAGGCTTGACGGCCCGCCTTGAAAGCCTGCTGGTTTGCTTTAAGGGTATGTCCGCCTTGAATTGGAGCGCGGGCTGAGGGTTTAAAAATGCCGGAGCGGGGCGCATGAGCGCCCGAATATTATTATATAAGGAAGAGAAGTATGGAGATAATAGGGCTTACGGGAGGCATGGCCTCGGGCAAGAGCGAGTGCGCCCGATATTTGAGAAGCAGGGGAATAAAGGTGCTGGACGCCGACGGCATATCCCGGGAGCTGACCCGCGCGGGCAATATAGGCGCGCGGCGCCTTATGGAGGAATTAGGCCCGGAATTCTTTATTAACGGCGAGCTGGACAGAGCTAGGACCGCTCAATGGGCCTTTTCTTCTCCTGAAAATACTGAGAAACTGAACGCCGTGCTCCATCCGCTGGTGCTCAGCCGGCTTAACGAGGATATAAACAGGCTTAAAGCCGAGGGAGAAAAAGCGGCGGTCATAGACTGCCCGCTGCTGTTTGAAAGCGGGCTGGATAAAGCGTGCAGCCAGATTTGGCTGGTAACGGCGGATTACGAAACAAGGCTCAGGCGGGCGCAGGAGCGTTCGGGATTGAGCCGGGCGCAGGCGAACGCGCGCATGGAGAGACAGCTAAGCGACGGGGAACGGGCGGCGCGCAGCAATATAATAATAGAAAATAATGGGAGTTTAGCCGAGCTGGAGGAAAAATTGCGCCCTCTGGCCGACGGGCTGCTGGGGTGAGTATGGATTCAAAGAGAAAAAAGAGCAGGAAGGCCGTATGGATATGCGCCGGGCTGCTGGCCGTTCTGCTTATAGCGGCGGCTGCGCTGCGGCCCGCCGTGCTGCGCTGGCGCTATCCTGTAAAGTATCAGGAGTATGTAGAAAAATATGCCGAGGAATACGGGCTGGACGAGATGCTGGTTTATTCAGTCATAAGATGCGAAAGCTCCTTTGACCCGAACGCCCGCTCGGGGGCGGGAGCGTGCGGGCTTATGCAGCTTATGCCTACTACGGCCAAATGGTTTGCCGAGAATAAGGAAAAGATAGAGTACAGCGAGGCGCTGCTTTTTCAGCCCGAATATAATATACGCCTGGGCTGCGCCTATTTAAGATATCTTAACGGCCGCTTTGACGGGAATTTAGGCAGCGTGCTGGCAGCCTATAACGCGGGAGAGGGGATAGTGCGCCAATGGCTGAACAGCAGCCTTTACAGCCAGGACGGTCAAAATCTGAGCGCTATACCCTATCCTGAGACGGAAAATTATGTTGAGAAGGTGCAGGATACATATGCCGCATACATCAGTCTTTACAGGGAAAATTAAAAGGGTTCTTTCGGCGTTATGCGCCCTGACGGCGCTTTTTGGCCTTTCGGCATGCGCGCCCGAAGCGCGGCCCTCGGGCACGGCCAGCGCCGTGAGCACTCAGAGCGCTTCGGCCAGGGTCACTCCCCGGCGGGGAGGAGAACTGGTTATTCCCATGTCCGCTTCGCCGAAGAGCGCTCATCCGCTTTATCTGCAGGAGACGGCGATGGTCAATTTGTACTGGCTTATTTTTGAGCCGCTTATAGCGCTGGACGAAAACAATCTGCCCGAAAGCTGTTTGGCGGACAGCTGGGAATATGACGGCGAGCAGGGAATATTCATAATTAAGATACGCTCGGGAGTGCAGTGGCACGGGGAGCGCGGAGAGGTTACGGCCGGCGACGTGGTTTTTACCCTTAACCAGATACTCTCAGACCAGGAAAGCATATATAATAAGCAGGTTTCCCAATATATAGAAGAGGTCAGCATGGGCGACCTTTATACCGTTTTGATAACTCCGCGTACGGCGAGCTACGCTCTGCTTTACAGCCTGAACGTGCCCATAATCCCTCAGAGCTATTATCAGAACCTAGCGGCGGATACGTCGGCTTCTCCAATAGGCAGCGGCCCGTATGCCGTTTTGGAGGCGGATATGGGCCAGGCGTCCGGAATGACGCTGGGCATAAATGAAAAGTGGTGGAAAAAACAGCCGTATATAGAGATAATCCGCGCTAAGGGCTATGCTGATAACGACAGCGCTCTTGCGGCCTTTGAGCGGGGGGAGCTGGACTGCGTTTATACCGACAGGCTTACGGCTGATATGTACGCCATGAAGGAGGACGTACAGGCTATGAGCTATCCCTCGTATTATTATGATTTTCTGGCTGTTAATTTGGAGAGGGAGCCGCTGGGGGAGAGAGCCGTGCGCCAGGCTATCTCCTACGCCATAGACCGCAAGAGCATAGTGAGCAATATATATCTGGATCACGCCGTGCTCTCCGAGACTCCCTTTATGCCGGGAACAGCCCTCAACGATACCTCCGCCGTCAGGTATGATTATTCTCTTTCCGCCGCTGAAGAGCTGCTGGACAGCGCGGGCTGGCTGCTTAACGAGGAGGGAAAGCGTGTCAAGGACGGCAAAACGCTGGAAATTGAAATAGTTACTCTGGAAAATACTGATAATCCCGTGAAAAAGGATACGGCGAGTGCTATAGCCCGCCAGCTTGAGCTGGCGGGCGTCACGGTTAAGGTAACGGCGCTGGAGAGAGAGGAATTGGATAAGCGCGCGGTCGAAAAAAACTATGATTTGCTTTTGACCCAGGCGTATCTCAGCGGCAGCCCCGATATGCGTTTTATGTATGCTGGCGAAGGGAATATTTCAGGCTATTCCAGTCCGGAATTGGATAAGCTGCTTGAGGCGGTGGATAACCAGCCTCAAAGAAAGGAATTTTTTGAGGCGCTTTATGCTCTGCACCGTGCGATGGCGGAGGAGCTTCCGCATATCGGACTTTTTTTCCAGACTCAAACCCTGCTTTACCGCACGGGGGTTTATCCTTCGGGGCTTAACAGGGATTTAAATGTGTTTTCGGGCATAGATAAATGGTTTATAGCTGAATAGCGGGTGCCGCGCTTTTGCGCGCTGAAAATATTTTTAATTAGTCTGAACAGAGCTTACCCTCAGTTTACAAAGAAGACGGTCAGAAGGCATAAAATTTGCGTCCTGCCGCGTTGCTTTGATTCCATGTACGCCCGGTACATGTCGTTCAAGCGCGTTTTACCTGGCACAAATTTTATGCTTTCTGACTCTGGAGACCTCAAGGAAAAAGAATTTTTTCATTTTTAAGGCGGACGAAGAAAGCGTTACTTATGAGTACGCTGATTGAGGATAACGCAGAAAATGAAGAAATTATCCCGTTTTGAGGCGTGTAGTTCCTTGTAAACTGAGGGTAGGAGCGCCGAAGGGCGCATATAAGTCCGTTCGGGCTTTTTTATTTTGCCCGTTGCCGCCGGCCTTGCCTGCTGACATGGGAAAGCGGCGGCGGCCTGTTGCTGACGGCGCGCCGGCTTAGGCTGAGGCATGTGGCCTTGCCCGGGCCTCGCCGGCTTTGCCTGCGGCAGGGGAAGCACCGTTTGCGCGGCGAGGGTCTTGTCTGCGGCAGGAGAAGCGCTGTTTGCGCGGCGAGGGTCTTGCCTGCGGTTGGGGAAGTGCTGTTTGCGCGGCGAGGGTCTTGTCTGCGGCAGGAGAAGCGCCGTTTGCGCGGCGGTCCCAAGCGAATGGGGCTGAGAATAAAATTGCGCCCGTGGGTTATATCGAGCGGCGGCGCTCATTATATTATTAATAACAGGATTCTTTGGTAAAGGGGCATTATCAAATGTAAATTATCGGGACGTTTTATGTCCTAATTTATCGAATATACGGGGAAATAACCCTCTAAAGCCCTTATTATGGTTAATAATTTTTTAAAAAATGGTGTCTAGCTTATTGACAACTGGCTTGGTTTTGCATTATTATAATGCAGTATAGTAACTTCAGGAGCTTTCCTCTCAATGGCAATCGGGACGAAATATGTCCCGATGATGCGAGGTCACGGGAGATGTGATGGCATTGGAGTTTATATATTTTCTTAATTACCTGCGCTTTTTCCAATATGTGGTTAAGTGCGGTGAATTGAAGGAGGCAATAATGAAAGAAATAGCCAAAAGATTGCTTTCGCTTGTCATTGTGCTGGCATGTTTCCTGTCTCTGTGCCTGCCGGCTTTGGCCGACGTTCAGGCGCCGGCTCAGAACCAGGACCAGGCTGCGCAGGACGAGTCGTCCGAAGAGGAGAGCGGAGGCCTGTTAGACCAGGCTGCGCTTGCCGCTCTTAAAAATTACGATTACGGCGACTATTTGAGCGACCATGCCGGAGCGGCCAGCCCGCAGACCGAGATTTCCCTCAAATATGACGAGCATCTTGAATTTGACGACCAGCTTAAGGTTGTGGAGAACAAGCTCCCCTATGCGGAATTTACCGACGAGTATTTCGACATTACCCGCAAGGCGGTGATTTCGGATGAGGACACAATAATCGGCTGGACCTTTAACGTGCCTGAGGACGGATTATACAGCATCAAGATTAGCTTTTATAATTTTGTAGAGTATACCGACCCCCAGACGGGCGTTACCTATAAGTCCAGAAGCTCCAGCATTGCCAAGCGCGTTTATATAGACGGCGAGATTCCCTTCTATGAAGCCCGCCAGTTTTATATTACCCGCAACTGGATGGACCAGAACGAGGTGGTCAGGGACAGCGTTACCAATAACGATATCCGTCCCTTCCAGCAGGAGATGAGCATCTGGCAGACGCAGTCGGTCAAGGACCATATGGGATATTATTCCTCGCCCCTCCAATTCTACCTGAGCGCGGGCGAGCACACGATAATGTTCGAGCCGGTAAGAGAATCGTGCGCCATATCCGAAGTGGTTATATATAACGAGAAAGAGGTTCTCTCCTATGAGGAGCTTAAGGCGCAGTATGATTCCGCCGGCTATAAGCCGGTAAGCGCTACCGACAATACTCCCATTGACCCGAAGAACCCCAGCCAGAGCAAGGATGAGAATTATATATATATAGAGGCGGAAAAGCCCTCCTTAAAATCCTCTCCCACCATGTACGGCGTTACCGACCGTTCCAGCCCCCTTACCTACCCTTATCATCCCAGCAAGATAAGGCTCAATACCATAGGCGGGGATAAATGGCAGAATGCCGGCGAATGGATAGAGTGGAGCTTTAATGTTAAAAACGCAGGGCTGTACAGGATATCCTTTAAAGCCAGGCAGAACCTGCTTAATAACAGCTTTACCTCCCGCCAGGTGCTTTTAGACGGAGAGCAGATATGCCTTGAAACCAATTCGGTAGAATTTAATTACAGCTCGGATTGGAATCTGGTTACTTTGGGCGACGAAAACGGAGATTATCTGGTTTATCTCAGCGAGGGCGAGCATACCATACGCATGGTCGCCATCCTGGGCGAGGTGGGAGCCATACTCCAGGAGGCCGAGAATATTATAAGCGAGTATAACGCCATATACCGCGATATCCTCATGCTGACCGGTTCTTCTCCCGATACCAACAGAGATTATCAGTTTGATAAAATAATCCCCGATACCCTTGAAAACCTCAAGACCCAGACTGCGCGCCTGCAGGCGGTGTCCGACAGGATTAAAGAGATATACGGCAGCAAGGCCGGGGAACAGACCAGCGAAATAGAGAGCCTGCTCTATGTTTCGGAGCAGATTAATAAGGATGCTGAGGCGATTAAGGACAGATTTACCCTCTTTAAGGATAATATCGCCGCCATGGGCACCTGGATTAACGATATGCGCGAGCAGCCTCTGGCGCTGGACTATATAATAGTTTCAGCTCCTGATTCCCAGCTGCCCCGCGCCCAGGCCAATTTCTTTGAAAGCCTGGTGCATGAGGTCAGCTCCTTTATAGCCTCCTTTACCGAGGACTATGACAATATCGGAGCGGGCCATGTGGATTCGACTGAGGACCCGGTTGTAGTTTGGGTTGAAACAGGCGCGGGCCAGGCGGGCAACAGAGATAACGCCACCGTGCTTAAACAGATAATAGACGAGCGCTTTACGCCCAATACCGGCATACCCGTTCAGCTCAAGCTGGTTGCCGGCGGCGCTCTTACGCCTTCCATCCTGGCGGGCAACGGCCCTGACGCATGTCTTTCGCGCGGCTCGTCCGACCCAGTCAACTTCGCCCTGCGCGGAGCGGTGGTCAATTTGAATGACCCAGAGCAGTTTGAGGACTGCGAGGAGGTGTTTACCTGGTTCAGCGAAAGCGCCCTGCGTCCCCTGCGTTTCCGCAGCGGAATTTACGGCCTGCCTGAAACCCAGGACTTTTTGATGCTCTATTATAGAACGGATATATGCGCCGAATTGGGCATAGACCCGGAGACCGACCTGGAAACCTGGGACGATATCAAGAGCATCCTTCCCATACTCCAGAGCCATTCCATGAACTTCGGAATGCCTGTGCCGGCAGTAGGCGCGGCAGGCGGTACGCTTAACCTCTTCGCCACCCTGCTCTATCAGATGGGCGGAGAATTGTATGTGCCCGATCCCGACCATGAATATGACGGCATAAAGACCAATCTTAATCAGGACGCCGCTTTGGACGCATTCAAGCTCTGGACAGATTTTTATACCGTTTACGGCGTGCCTAACGCCTACGATTTCTCCAACTGGTTCCGTTCGGGCGAGATGCCTATTGGTATTGCCGGCTACAGCCAGTATAACCAGTTGAGCGTGTTCGCGCCTGAATTGGAAGGCTTCTGGTCCTTTGCGCCTGTTCCTGGAACAGTAAATGAGGACGGTGAAGTGGATCATACCGTTGCCGGTACTGTTGTCGCCTGCGTTATGATGTCTACAGCGACCAATAAAGTAAACACATGGAAATTCCTCTCCTGGTGGACGGGCGAAGAGGCTCAGTCCATGTTCGGACGGGAAATAGAGAGCCTGCTGGGAAGCGCCGCCCGTTATCAGACGGCCAACCTTGCCGCCTTTGATTATCTGCCCTGGGATAAGGAGCAGTCTGAGATGATTAAGGAGCAGTGGAAATACGTTAAGGGTATTCCCGAGGTGCCGGGCAGCTATTATACGGGACGAAACATAGAATTTGCCTGGAGAGAGGTTATAACCCAGCGTAGTGATTCGAGCATGTCCCTTATAGAATACGCCGACGAAATAGACAACGAGATTACCCGCAAGCGCGAGGAATTTGCCAACAAGCTCGCGGTGCTTGAATAAAAGGGAGGGGGTATTAGATGACTAACGAAATGGAAGTGCCGGCAACGACACAGGCTAAGCCTAAAAAGCAGAGCTTTTTCGGACATTGGCTGAAAACCAAATTAAGGGAAGCGGGCAAGAACAAAACGCTTTATCTGTTCATGCTTCCTTTTCTGGTTCTGTTCGTTATATTTACGGTAATGCCTGTCGTCACGGCTATATATTACAGCTTTACCTATTTTAACGTGCTGGAGCCGCCTAAATTTATCTTCTGGGACAACTATGTAAGGATGTTCGTGGCTGACGACCTCTTTATGACCGCCTTTAAGAATACGCTGCTGTTTGCGGCCATACTCGGGCCTGTAGGCTATATTCTGTCCTTCTTCTTCGCATGGCTGATTAACGAATTTTCGCCCAAGATTCGAGCGGTGCTTACTCTTATATATTACGCGCCCAGCCTTGCCAATATCTATGTGGTATGGAAGCTGATATTTGATTCGAGCAGCTATGGTCTTTTAAACGGTATCCTGCTGGATTTGGGGCTTATTTATACCAATATTCAATGGCTGGCGGACGTCAATTATATAGTAGGCTGCGTCATAGTGGTGCTGCTATGGTCCTCCCTGGGCGTTTCCTTCCTGACCTTTACGGCGGGCTTGCAGAACGTGGACCGCTCTCTCTACGAGGCGGGCGCCATTGACGGCGTGCGCAACCGCTGGCAGGAATTATGGTATATCACTCTGCCTTATATGCGCCCGCAGCTTCTCTTCGGCGCTATAATGAGCATTACTACGGCGTTTTCGGTGGGCGACCAGATTACGGCGCTGGCCGGATATCCGACGCAGGACTACGTCGCGCATACCATGGTGCTGCATATGCAGGATTACGGCGGCACCCGTATGGAAATGGGCTATGCCTGCGCTGTTGCAACCCTCCTCTTCCTGCTTATGGTAGTTTCCAATAAGCTGGTGCAAAAGCTGCTGCATAAGGTAGGTGACTGATATGAAAAGAGCAAAAAAAGTCAACCGTTCCCGTGCGGGCAGTATTTTCACGGCGCTGTTTCTGCTGCTTATAGGCGCGTTTATGGTGCTCCCCATGATTTATGCGGTCTCCAACGCCCTTAAGCCTACGGATGAATTGTTCCGCTTCCCGCCCAAGCTGTTCCCTGACAACCCGACTACTCAGAACTTTAAGGATTTGTTCATTCTGATGAACAACTCCTGGGTTCCCTTTACCAGGTATTTCTTCAACACCCTGTTCATAACGGTGGTAGGTACTGTCGGACAGATAGTGTGCTGCTCTCTGTGCTCCTATGCGCTTGCTCTGTTTAAATTCCCGGGCAACCGCTTTATAACCAAGCTGATAGAGCTGGCCCTTATGTTTAACGCTACCGTTCTGACCATACCTACATATATGGTTATATCCAACCTGGGCCTGATAGATACTTATTGGGCGCTTATACTGCCGGTGTTCTGTTCGGCGCTGGGCATGCATCTTATGCGTTCGTTTATGTCCCAGATACCTACGACCATGGTAGAGGCCGCCCGAATAGACGGCGCGAATCATTTTACAATCTTCTGGAAGATGATTATGCCTAACGTCAAATCTGCGTGGCTGACCCTTATGATATTCGCCATTCAGGGCTTATGGAATACCGGCGCAAGCATATATATCCAAACCGAATCTCTTAAAACGCTGGCCTATTCGCTTAACCAGATAGTGTCGGTAGGTATAGCGCGTACCGGCGTGGCCAACGCAGTTACCGTTATTATGATGTCGGTGCCGATAATTATGTTTGTAATTTCCCAAAGCAATATTATCGAAACCATGGCTACTTCAGGCATGAAGGATTAAAGGAGGTATTTGTTTATGAGAAAAAAGATACTTGCCCTTTGCCTGTTCGCCGTTTTAGCGTTCACCTGCGCGGTTCCGGCTGCGGCCGAACCGTACAGGAATTATACCTTTGATATGGAAAGCGTTTGGCCTGAGCCTCAGGCGTATGTCGTGGACGACTATATAAGCTCGGACAGGATAGGCGTTGAGAACCTGGTTCCGCCCGCCGACCTTAACGAGGGGGTTTTCAGGCTGGACGGCAAAAAGGACGAGACGGCAGGAACTGAACAGCCCGGGGACGAGACCCAGCCTGGGGACGAAACCCAGCCCGGGGACGAGACCCAGCCCGGGGACGAAACTCAGCCTGGCGACGAGACCCAGCCTGGGGATGAAGCTCAGCCTGGGGACGAAACTCAGCCTGGGGACGAAACTCAGCCTGGGGACGAAACTCAGCCCGGGGACGAGACCCAGCCTGGGGATGAAACCCAGCCCGGCGGCGGAACTCAGACGGGCGGTTCCTCGTCCAATTCCACTATACAGAATATTCTGGTTAACCCCCAGGATTTTGCGGTTTCTCAGCCCGACGGATATATAGCTATAGCGGATACGGGCAATAACCGCGTAATAATTCTTAATTCAAAGCACGAATTTGTGCAGGCTATATATTATATAGAATGCTATGTGCCCGAGGAGGAGGCTGTGGGCAAGACTCTTTTAAGCGGGCCTCAGGGAGTGTTCTTTACCCGTAACGAGCAGATGCTCTATGTGGCCGACACAGGCAACAGGCGCATTCTGAAATACAGCCTGAATACTGAAACCGGCTTGTTTGAATCCTATGAATGCCTTTGGGAGCCTTCGGGGATAAATGAATATCTGGCGGGCACCGATTCGGCTGACCAGCAGAGATATACTCCCACAAAGGTAGTTGCAGACGAGGGCGGCCGCATATTCGTGGTTTCCAGCGGCAACCATAGAGGACTTATTCAATTGGACGCTTCGGGCGAATTTATCAAATTTGTAGGGGCGACCGTGACTGAGGCAACCTTCAGCGCCCTTTGGCGCCGGCTGCTGACTTCTGAGCACCGCTCCCAGATTGCGGATAACCTTTCAACCGAATATACCAATGTCTTTCTGGACAGCGACGGGCTTATATTCGGCACAGTCGGAAATGTGGAGGCTATGGACCTATACAATCACTTTACCGGCGGCAGCCTTGTGGGCGCGCAGGTAAAGCGCATAACGGCCAACGGCGACGATGTGCTGGCCCGCAACGGCGTTGTGCCTCCTTCGGGCGACTTTTCAGGCAATACCTCCGACCGTACCACCTGGTCCTTCTTTGTGGACGTTACGGTATCTGATTCGGGAGTATACAGCTGCCTGGATTCCAACCAGGGCCGCGTATTTACCTATAATTCCAACGGCGATTTGCTCTATATCTTCGGAGCTAAGGGCGATACTATGGGCGCGTTTAAAACTCCGGTAGCTATAGATTTATTTGACGATTCTACCCTGGGCGTGCTGGACAGCACTACGGGCCAGATAACAACTTTCCGGCCTACTGAATACGGCGAGACCATACTTCTGGCGACTATGCAGCAGGAGGGACGCGATTATGACGCGGCGCTGGCCACCTGGAACCAGGTGCTGGATATGTCCGCCAATTCGCAGCTCGCTTACCGCAATATAGGCAAGATACAGTATATTCAGGGCGATTATGAGGCTGCATGCGATAATTTCTTCCTCGCCTATGACCAGGAGGAATACGGCAAGGCCTTCGCTAAATACCGCAATCAGATACTGGAAGATATTATGCCTATACTGATGACCGTCATTATAGCTCTGATAGTAATTTATATCGTCTATAAGCTTGTACGCAGGACGCGGAGCTTTATTAAGAGAGGGGGACGGGAAGAATGAGCGAGCTTGCAGTAAATAAGAGCGGCGTGCGCAGCGAGCGTTTTAAGGCCGGACTTAAAAGATACGGAAGCGCCTTTAAATATCTTTTCTATTTGATGCTGCATCCCTTTAAAGGCTTTTGGGAGCTGAAGCATGATAAGAGAGGGCATATGGGCGTAGGCTTTACCGTTCTTGCGCTATATGTTATCGCGGGTATATTTTATCAGCAGTTTGGAGGATATTCTTTTAACGTCATGGCGGCGTATCCAAGAGGAATAAATATTATCAGCACCACCTTTACGACGGCTATTATAGTGCTGCTTTGGTGCTGTTCCAACTGGGGCATAACCACCCTCTTCAACGGCGAGGGGAGCATGAGGGATATATTTCTTTACACCTCTTATTCCTTTATGCCTACTGCGCTTATGATGTTTTTCCAGACGTTTGCCAGCATGGTGATGTCTGTGGATGAATCTTCTATATTTTCTTTTCTGGGCTTTTTGGGCACCTTCTGGACGGGCCTGCTGCTGTATACGGGCACTATGACCACTCATCAGTACGGCGCGATAGCCACGTTCCTTATTATACTGGTAATAGTATTTGGAATGGCCCTTATAGCCTTTATAGCTATGCTGTTCTTCTTCCTTTTGCAGCAGCTGGTAAGCGTGGTATACACTATTTACAGAGAGGTAACCATGCGCTTCTGATGCTTTGAGGCTTTTAGAAGATAAATTAAAGCGCTTTTTCCCGTCCGCGCGTTTCAGGGCGGGGAGGCGCAAGGGAGCGTTTTATAAGCGCGGCGGCGCCTGGCCTGATTTTCTGAGCCGGCGCGGCGACAATTATTCAGAACGCGCCCCGGAATATGCCTTCAGCGCGTATTCCGGGCGGCGCTGCAAATTAAGGAGTGTTCGGTATTTTATGACAGGTTTGTTTATTAAAACGGCAATGCCGGCGCGAAGAAGAGGAGGGATTTGAGCATGCAGAAACGTATGCCGCAGCAATTGAAAATCTTCCTTATAAAGCTTGTAGTCCTGTTTGTGATTGCGGCTATCGTCGCCACGATGTTTGTTTTAAGCACGCGAGTTACCGCTAATACGTCAACCTACGCTTTCCCAGATGTTTCGGGGGTGCCTGCGTTTGAATTCGGCGGCAAGGTGCTTAACAGGCTTTCGTCGGTAGAAGACGGCGAGGAAATATATAAGGAATATACCCTGGTAGAGGAAAACGCTAATTACGAGCTTTATTTCAGCCAGAGCGACCTTGATGTGGCTTTGGTGCATAAGGCCTCGGGAGAGATATGGTTTTCCAACCCCAACGAGCAGACGATAAGCGCCAGTACGGGTATGTCCGCCCGTATGAGGAGCCAGCTTATCATCCGTACTGTGGATAAAACCAGCGAAAGCATCAGTACCAAGAATACATATACTGACAGCCTGGCCTATCAGAAGGACAGGGACGAGAACAATCTGGACGAGGGCAAGGATACGCTTAAGCAGTATTATATTACCACCAACCCCAAGGGCGGGCTTAGGGTAATATATATAATCGGCCAGGTGCCTCTGAAATATAATTTCCCGGTGCTTGTGCCTGAGGCGAGATATAACGAGCTGCTTGCAGCGATAGAGGCCAACGGCGGCCTGACGGCCAGAATGCTTACCGAGGCGAATTATAAGCTGGTCAATTCCACTATATGGGCGGATACCACATCCACTACTATAACCAATGACCAGAAGGCCAATATCCTGGCTAACGCGCCTAATATAGAGGACCTGCTCGCCGGCGGAGGCGGCTATTATGTGCTGCATTCGGTTTCCATATGGCAGAACAGGCTGCTTTTGAGCAATATGGAGAATTATTTCGCCGAATCGGGCATAACGGCCGAGGAGATGCAGGAATACGACGATATGGCCGGCTTTATTTCGGATAACAGCAACCTCTTTATGGTGCCTCTGGATTATTATTTGGAGGATGACGGCCTTAAGGTCAGCGTTCAGTCGGACGAAATAGAATATGACGATTCCCGCTTTGACATAACCAGCATAAGCGTTATGGAATATTTCGGCAGCGCAGACAGCAGCGAAGAGGGCTATATAGTGGTTCCCGACGGTTCGGGCGCGCTGATTAATTTCAATAACGGCAAGATACAGCTTTCCTCCGAGATGTCCATACCCCTCTACGGCGAGGACAGAGGCAAGGGAAATATATACGACAAGGCCCCCGCTATTACCGAGCAGGGCTATCTGCCCGTATGGGGCATTAAGAAGGAAACCAGCTCGCTCTTCTGCATTATAGAGGGCGCCGACGCGGTTGCTACCATAAAGGCGGACGTTAACCGCGGAACGCGCAGCCCCAGCAATAAGGCATGGGCTGAATTCCAGTATGTAGGCAGCGACGACGTAAGCTTTTTAGGTCTGGACCAGACCCTGACGGCTTATCAGGAGGAGCCTATTAAAGAGGATATCGAGGTTAAATACAGCATTCTTCCCGCTTCTGAGGGCAATGAATACAGCGATATGGCCAGATATTACAGAGAATACCTCATTAATAGGGGTCAGCTCAGGGAACAGACGGCCAAGGAGCACATTCCCTTCAATCTGGAGCTGGAGGGCGCTATAGACGCTTATGCGACGGCCTTTGGCGTAGGATACTTCTATATCAATCCTCTTACCACCTACAGCCAGGCTCAGGAGATACTATCCGCGCTTACCGACGGCGGAGTAGAGAATATTGCGGTGCGCTACAGGGGCTGGGCCAATCAGGGCCTGTATAACCGCTACTGGAACCGCATCCGCCTGCTTTCGGAGATGGGCTCAAAGGATGAATTAAATCAGCTTAAGAGCTATGCGGCGGCCAATAATATAGATATCTTCTATGACGCTGAATTAATAACCGTAGGAACGGCTAATATGCTGGACGGCTTCTTCAGCTATACGGACGCCTCCAGAGAGATATCCAAGAGCAACGCCTTTTATAAGCAGTTCAATCTTATGGAGGGCAACAGCTGGAGCGGCGCATTTATAGTCAAGCCGGCCAAGGTGTCTTCCGCGGCCAAGACTCTTTTGGAGGATTTCAATAAGATGGAGCTGAATTCCATCTGCCTGGGCAGAATGGGCGAGGTGCTCACAGGCGACTATAACGTAAACGAGCTTAAGGACAGGAACGAGGTTAAAAAGATATATGCCGAGGTCAACCAGCTTTTTGAGAACGCTGGCTTTAAGATTGCAAACGTGGGCGCTAACAGCTATATGCTGGGCGGCACCAGCGTGCTTTTTGAGCTGCCCAATACCAGCAGCACTCATTATATGACGGATGAATCAATTCCCTTCTATCAGATGGTCGTGCATGGCCTTATAGGCTATTCGGGCGAAGCGATAAATCAGAGCGGCGACCCGCAGCGTTCTCTGCTTAACGCCGTTGAATACGGCGCGGGGCTGTTCTATCGCTGGATGTATGCTGACGATATAGAGATGTACGATAATTATTACGAGGATATGTACGCTCTGAATTATGTTTCCTGGCTGGATAACGCTATTGAAAGCTATAACCGCTATAATGAGGAGCTGGGACATACCGCGCAGCTGGTGATGACCAACCATAAGCGCTTAAGCGAGGATTTGAGCCTGACCGAATATGAGGACGGAACCCAGGTGTATGTCAACTACAGCGACAGCGAAATAACCGTGGACGGCGTTACCGTTCCGGCCAATGATTATTTTGTAGTAAGGAAGGGGGCTTAGGCGCATGTATAAACCGCGTTCACGCAAGCTTGATCTTATGACCAAGCGTTCACTCTGGGGCTGGCTTTTCGTGCTGCCGTTTATAGTAGGTTTCTTAGTGTTTATCATGTCGCCGCTTTACACCTCGCTGATGATGAGCTTTAAGGAAAGCACGAGCGTATCGGTAGGCGCAATACAGGAATCGGACGGCATGATAGCCAATTCCACTATAGTTACCAGGACGGCGCTGGTGGACAGAGGGCTGGCCAATTACAGAAGGGCGTTTATGCAGGATACCTCGTATATAACCGCTCTTAAGAATGTGGCTACGGGAGAATTATTCTATATTCCCGCGATTCTTATCTTCAGCTTCATTATTGCCAACGTGCTGAATCAGCAGTTTGTAGGACGAGGAGTGGCCAGAGCGATATTCTTTATGCCGGTAGTTACTTCTACGGGCGCGACCTCTTCCATGCTGGGGAATAACTGGGCCATACATCAGATGTCCAACGGAACCAGCGCATCTACGACGGATATGGGTCTGGATATAGTAGGAATGCTGGAGAACACGCTGCAGGAAATTAACGGACTGGGAGACTTTGCAAGCTTTATAACAAGCGCCTTTGGGGAGCTGAGCAATATTATCAGCATTTCGGGCGTGCAGATATTGATATTCCTGGCGGCGCTGCAAACCATATCTCCGGCGCTTTTTGAGGCCTCTGACGTTGAGGGCGCAACCAAATGGGAAGCCTTCTGGAAGATAACCTTCCCCATGGTAAGCCCAATGATACTGGTTAACGCAATGTATACCATGATAGACGTATTTACCGGACAGAATAACGCCGTAATAGCAAAGCTTTTCAGTACGACAAATTCGACCAGCACGACGGTTTCCCAGGCAATGGCCATGGGCTGGGCGTACTTTGTAATGGTTGCGGTGGTAATATTCGCAGTATCGGGGATTATATCAAAATTCGTCTATAACGAAAATGAATAAGGGGGGTGTTGGGATGGCTAAGAAAGAAACCGAGCAAAAGGTTATAAAGGAGCAGCAGCCGGAGGCTGAAATGGATAAAAACCCTTCGGGCGGCGAGGCAAAAGCAAAGAAGAAAAAAGAAAAGGCCCCCAAACGCTCCAGAAAGCCTGAAAAAGCTATTAATCTTGTAGGAGCAGAGGAAATAGACAGCCTTAAGATTGAAAAGGCAAAGGGCTGGGAAAGAGTTAAGCAGTTTTTAAAATCTAAAAAGCTGCGCAAGGTAGTATGGGCCATAGTAAGAACGGTTTTGCTTACCGGCTTATGCTTCTTAGTGCTCTATCCCATACTGACGCTGCTTATCGCGTCCTTAAAATCGGAGCAGGATATGTATGACAGTACGGTTATATTTATCCCCCGCTCCATGAGCTTTAATAACTATATTGCAATGTGGAATCATATGCGCGCGGGTACGCTGCTGATAAACAGCGTTATTTCCTCGCTGGGCCTTGGCATTTTGCAGATGGTTTCCTGTACGCTGGTGGCATATGGCTTGGCGCGTTTTAAGTTTAAGGGCTGCGGCTTTATATTTGCATTGGTTATAATAACTCTGGTTATTCCCGTGCAGCTGTTGGCCGACGCTATGAAGATGAGATACAGGAATTTTGATATCCTTACAATGTTCTCTATGAATTCCCAGTATCTCTATAACGAAGGCGCGGGCCTGAATCTAGTGGGAGGCTGGGGCGCGTTTATAGCAATGAGCGCTACGGCGGTCATGTACAGGAACGGGCTGTATATATTCCTGCTGAGGCAGTACTTTAAGAATCAGCCTAAGGAATTGGAGGAGGCAGCCTATATAGACGGCGCGAATACCTTCAGAACCTTCTGGCAGATAATGCTGCCCAGCGCGCTGCCCCTTTTGATAACGGTAATCCTGTTTGCGTTTGTATTCCAGTATAACGACGCGTGGTATTTAAAGATGCTGTATCCCTCGGCGGAGGTTATGGCTACAAGGATAGGGCAGGCGGGTTATACATATGTGACGCAGGTACTGGATAGGCAGAACGACGCCGCAATTCAAACTATATACGACGCCGTTGCAGTCATACTGCATATTACCCCGCTGATTATACTATATGTATTCTGCCAGCAGTTCTTTACCCAGTCTATTGAACGTTCGGGTATGGTTGGATAATAATAAGCTTTAGAAATACTTTAAATGCAAATAAGCCCGGCCTTAGGCCGGGCTTATTTGCATTTAAAGGCTTGCCCTTTATACTGGCTGCCCGGTTAAGCGCGCGGAAATTCAGGCGGGGGGCGGCTCTTGGTCAGGCGCCGAACGGCGCCTGACCCGGGCCGGGCCTGCGGCCCGGCCCGGCGGCCGCTTCACGGCCGCAAGAGCCGCCCCCCGCCTGAATTTCCGCGCGCTTAACCATTTTAATATAATAGCAATTAATATTCTTAAAGATTAAAACAACTCGCCGCTGCCATAAAATAAAGCCGCCCCCGGCTTCATTTAAAAACCGGGAGCGGCAAGCGAAAGCTGCGCTTAAGGCTTAATTTATGGATGGAGCGTTGGCCAGCAGATATTTTTCCGCCTCGGCGCACCAGAGACCGTTGTTGCGCTTAACAATATCGTCTAACTGCCTGAACAGCGGGTCGGTCCTGCCCTTTTCCGCAAAATCGGCAATGGCGGTCAGCTCGAGCTTGATATTGTTGTAAATAAGCTTTTTGCCGCCGGGGATATTGGGCAGATTAAGAGTGGTGTCTATAACTGCGTTAAGCCCGCCTATATGAGTTACCATAACGGCTGGATTGAGCAGCCCTTTGCTCATCATATCCAGGGATTCAATCATGTCCGCTGTGTTGCCGCCCGAGGTTCCAACAATATGGGTGCCCGCATAGTGCACGTTGTAGAAATTAAATTCCGCTCTGAACTGGGTGTTTGTAGGGCCGGCGAAGAAATTAAGGCAGCCGTTATTGCCTAAAATGCGGTCGCCTTGTTCAACAACCGCTTTAACGGGCGCATATACATATACGTCGTCATAGCCCGTGCCGCTGCTGAGCTCCATAAGCTGGGCAACTGGATCGCCCTCAGAGGTATTTTTATAGATAAGCCGAACTCCGTTTTTAGCCGCGTCCTCGGCGGTAAAGATGGAAGCGGCCCGGTCCAGCCTGTCCTGGCTGATATCTGTTACAACAAGCAGCGAGGGCTTTATAGGACCGTGCAGCGCGTAGTCAATAGCGCCCAGTCCCATGGGGCCTACTCCGGCCAGAATGGCCATTTTGCCGCCCGGTACTATGCCCATTTTATGCTCATAGCTGCCCTGCGCGGTATGATACTGCGCGTGATAGCCGCCTACAATGCAGCTCATAGGTTCGGCAAGAGAGCCGCCGAAGAAGCTGTCTCCATTATATTTGAGCAGGCAGCCGTATTCCATAACCAGGGCGGGAATAACAATATAGGTTGCGTCTCCGCCTATGTAGGGGAAAGAATAGCCCGGAGCCGCAAGGGAGCCTTCGTTGTTTATCGCGGGCTGTATGGAAAATTTATCCCCCGGCTTAAACTGATTTTGCCATTTCTTTCCTACCTCTACAATTTCGCCGCAGAATTCATGCCCTATGATAATGGGATGCTCGCTTACGTCGTTGGGCACGCGCTTGTGGTCGGCGCCCTGTATGGACGCCTTGTAGCTGGACATGCATATGGAATCAGATATGACGTGCGCCAGTATCTCGTCTTCCTTTATTTCGGGAAGCTCAAATTCCTCCAGCCGTAAATCGTTTTTGCCGTAAAGTCTAACCGCTTTGGTTTTCATTATATTCCTCCATATTTTTAAAATTATGCGTAAGGTCTTTTAAAGCACCTTTACTCCACATTCCTGGGCCTCTTTTTTCAGGCTTTGGGGTATATTGTCAGTAACCAGATAATTTAATTCGTTCAGGCGCGCAAAGGAAAAGGGCATGCGCTTATCCGCCTTGGACGAATCCATGAGCATTATTCGGCTGCTGGCTTTATCCAGCACGGCGCGCTTTAATTCGCATTCGCTGAAGGTGCCGCTGGTAAAGCCTGTTTCGTGCGCGTAACCCGAACAAGACATAAAGGCTATATCTATATTCAGGTTTTTAAGAAATTCCATAGAATTTGCGCCTGAAGCCGAGAGGGTATTGCGGCTGAGGTTACCGCCTATCAGAGTAACGCTGGTATGCTGGCGGTGAATGCATTCCAGAGCTATATTAGGGTCGGCGGTAATAATATAATAGCTTGCGTCGTTCAGCGCGCGCGCAAAGCACATCATAGTCGAGCCTGAATCTATAAAAATAGAACAGCGCTCTCTGGCCAGCGCCAGCGCCTTATGAGCGATAGCCTGCTTTTCGTTGATATTAAGAGCAGCGCGGCGCGCGTAAACGTCTTCAGAGACCATAGAGGTGACGTTTGCGGCTACGGCGCCTCCGCGCGTGCGTATTATATGGCCTTTTTCTTCAAGGTAGGCCATATCGCGCCGCAGAGTCATTTCTGACAGACCGCTCCAAATTTCCTTTAGCTCCTTTAAGCTGGCATGACCGCGTTCCTTTATATAATTCAGGATTGCCTCGCGTCTGTCAGAGTTCATATATTACTATTACCTCCAGGGGGTTTTATATATGCGCTTGCATATAAAATATTATACTGTCTGCGGGGTTATTTGTAAACATAAAAATAAGCGGGCTTTGCGCCTTAAGGAGGAGCATTGGAGAGACGGCAAGCAAATAAGAAATTCTTTTAACAGGCGCTGAGGCGGGGGCGCGGCTCTTGGCGGCCTCCGGCCGCAGGCCGGGCGAAGCCCGGCCCGGCCCGGCTTAAGCCGGGCCCAAGAGCCGCGCCCCCGCCTCAGCGCCTGTTAAAAGAATTTACGGCTTAAAACCCCCGGGCCTTAGCCTTCGGGCGCGTTTGCTTTTATCAGTATCATATCCCCCGCGTAGGGCAGGGCTTCTATCCATTTGCAGTATTCCCGCCATTCGTCCAATTTATGCCGCATACGCGCGTAATACATATTGACCAGATTTTCGTAATTCATGGTACAGGTGCGCCTTTGGTTGTAGCTGGAGGGCAGAAGCTGTATTATGCTGTACCATAGCTGCTTGTCCTTATTCTGGATGTAATCCAGCCTAAGCGCTTCCAGGCTGCTTATTATTCCGCGCATGGCCTCCAGGGCCTGTCCGTTCATTTTATCCGTACTGAAATCCTCCAGGCTGAAGGGCTTGGAATGAATTTTGTGCATTGTGCTGGTGGAATTGGCCACGGTCCCTACCTTATAGGTATCAAATTCCTTCCACCAGTACAGCGGAGCGGTTATATCTACGCTGACAAATATCTGTCTGATAAATTTGCGGTGGTCGGGTCCGGCAGTACATAGTCTGCGCGCAAGCGAAAGGTCGTTGGGTCCTAGAATGTAATTGTGCTCATCATTCCAAAAGCTGTCCGAGCGGTCCCAGCTAGACATGGGATTGCGCGCTCCTCTTAGCGCGTTTTCCAAATTCATTACGCTTGTATTTTCTAATTTTATCATAAATAATCTCCCGTCTGTTTTTTGCGTTGCAGCTATATGTTTGAATAAAAGCCAAGCTAACCGTGCTTATTCAATGCGGCGCAGATAATTCGGGCGCTCTCTCTGGACGAGGTAAATTCAACTCTGGCGTATTCAGGCAGATAGTTTATAGAGCTGTCCTTAGCCAGGGAATGAATAAGTGAAAGCACATCGCCGCGCGAATAGGGAACGTCCAGCGTTACGCAGTCCATACATGCGTTTAATCGTTTAAGCATTTCGGTCTTTAAGAGCTCCAGACCCTCGCCTGTAAGCGCGCTTATGCATACGCTGTCCTTGTAAAGGGGAAGCTTTGAAGCTCGGTTCGCTTTATTAAACACCATTATTCTGGGGATTTCTGCCGCGCCTATCTCTTCAAGCACCCTCTCGCATGCCTCTATATGCGCTTCCAGCTCGGGGTCGGAAGCGTCCAGAACATGGAGCAGCAATTCGCTCTGGCTAGCCTCCTCCAGGGTAGATTTAAAGGCTTCAATGAGCAAATGAGGCAGCCGGCGTATAAAGCCTACGGTGTCGGTTATAAGAGCCTGGCTGCCGTCGGGCAGCCGGCAGGCGCGCGTGAGAGGGTCCAAGGTAGCGAACAGCTTATCCTCGCAAAAGGCGTCCGCGCCGGTCAGAGCGTTTAAAAGGGTGCTTTTGCCCGCGTTTGTATAGCCTATAAGGGTAATAAGAGGGGTTCCGCTTCTCTTTCGCTTTTTTCTCATAAGGCTGCGCTGAAGGGAGAGCTGCTCCAGCTGCTTTTCCAATTCCGCTTCCCGGCGCTTTAAATGGCGGCGGTCGGTTTCCAGCTTTTTTTCGCCCGGGCCCCGCGTGCCTATTCCTCCGCCCTGACGGGAGAGCTCGCTGCCTTGTCCTGTCAGATGGGAGAGCGCGTATTTGCATTGCGCAAGCTCTACTTGCAGCTGGCCTTCGCCCGAACGGGCGCGCATGGCGAATATGTCCAGAATGAGTGCGGTTCGGTCAAGCACGGGCAGACAAAATATTTTTTCCAGCTCATATTTGCGTGAAGGGGAAAGCTCTCCATCGTATATTATAAGCTGGGCCTCGTTGGCCTGGGCGGATAAAGCGGCGTCTTTAAGCTTGCCTTCGCCCAGCGGCCTGCCCTTTTGGATAATTTCGGCGCAGACCTCGCCTCCGGCCGTATGCGTAAGAGCTCTCAATTCGGCAAGATCTCCGTGTCCCAGAAGCATAACCTTTTCTTTAGCGGGGGCAGTTTCATAGGCAGTATTTTTAACTATTATTTTGTCCGCGTCCAATATTGCCTGCATCCATTCAGATTGGGGAATATTCCATGAGGGACTGTGCATAAATTTTGGCTTAAGCTGGTTATCGTATAAATCCAGTACCGCCATGCTGATATATCCGGCCCGGCCTTCCTTTACGCCTATTGCGGCTATTGCGTCCAGACGCAGATTTTTCAGGGATTGAAGGTCGGCGCTTGAAAGGGAATGGTTTCCTCCCGGATGGGTGTGTATACACCGAATGCCTGAAAGACGCTGCTGACTCCGGCGCAGGCTCATGCCCTCCAGGGCTACTCTGTCCCTTTCGCCTATGGACGACCAAATTATTTTTCCGCTCCGGGTAATGTAAACGCATACCTCTCTTTGAGCGGCGGCGGTTATATCAGCCAGCGCCTGAATAAGGGGCTGGGAGATAAACTCGCCTGGTTCCAGGCTGATATTTTTTAAATTATCTATTTGCTGTTGGACAGCTTTTTTAATGCCTTTAGCTTCTGGGCCTGTCATATATTCCTCTTTAATATTTATGCTGTATATTATTGCTATTGCCCGGTTCAATGCCTGCGCGGGCTGCGGCGCAGTTCATTTGCGGAAGGATTGCGCGCTTTAAGTGCGCTATAATAATTCATAATGATTATTATAGCATAACGCCGTATATAATTGCAATGGATTATATTTCTGCATTGGCCTGTCTTTTAGCGCGTTCCGGAGGGACGGGGTACAGGGCAGGGCCTTAACTTGTTTCAACGCTTAAGGGATATAAGCGAATTTTTGAGTAAATGCGGGTATCAAAGCTTCTGAAAATATGGAAAAATTTTTGAATGCTAATTCTGCTTTTTGTGAATGAAATAGTTAATTTTGTGCATGGAACGCAGCATTTTAATATTGTATAATTTATTTAAAGACTGCTCTGCTGGATATTTGGGATTTTGTCTGCGGGGCCAATTTATTTTAGGAGGTAATTATATTGAAGAAGACAGCGGCTGTTTTACTGGTTTGCGTTATGGTGCTGCTGGCCGGCGTATCCTTTGCCGCTCAGCCTGACCAGAAGGCGACCATTATGCTGGAAGGCTTTGACGACCTTACGGCGGAGGATATCAATAATGCTTCGGGAGCTGTGACTGAGCCGGACGACCACAGCACATGGGGGCTGGGAGACGGCGTGGCCGAGCTTGTGGACGGGGATACCAGGCAGGGCCTGGCTATGATTCCCGACTATGAGTCGGAATACGGTTCATATGTGCTTCGCTCTACATACAAACGCACGGGTACCGAATACGGCTCTGAGGAAAGAGTGGCGGCTGTAAAAGAGGCTTGGGCTAATGCGGACGGGTTTCGTTTTTATGTTAAGAATAATGTAGACGATAACGTTACCCTGCAGGTGCATCTTACTTTGAACGCGCCCGGCATAGGGGACGGCGACACGATTACCGTTACCTCGTACCTTGGCACCAAGATGTATAATATGCGTGGAGAAGAGGAAGAGGTGGTTTTTGACGCACCCGAAACCTGGAAGAATACCCGTATAGTTATTCCCTGGGGCTTTGAGGGCTGGGTGGATATTCCTCTTACAATAGCTGGAGTGGGCGGTAATTCCCGCGACGGCGAGTTTGGCTGGTTTTTGCCTGAGACCTATACTGACGAGGCTCAAATTGAGGAGCTGCTTGCCAGCGGATATATGAATTTTGATAATGTTAAGGCGGGAGTACAGCTGGATTTCAGGCTTGTTCCATGGGCGGGCATATTAGAGGAGGAAAATCCGAGCGAGTACAATATTGTAGTTGATTCTTTACAGCTTTATAGCAATACTGATGGGGAAGTAACTTATCTGCCTGACGACGAAACTCCGAATTTGCCTGCTGAGACGCCTCGGCCTGAGCCTACTGACGCCCCCGAGGAGACCGAGCAGCCTGCTCAGAGCGAGGACGCCGGGCAGAACGCAACGACTGCTGTGACGGCGGGAGCTACTTCTTCGGACCAGACGGGTGAAGAATCGGCAAATAATAATATTTGGATTATTGCCGCTGTTGCAGCGGTTGTGGTTATAGCTGTAATAGTTATAGCTGTTGTTGCTGCTAAGAAAAAGAAGAAGCCGTCCGATAAGGAATAGCGGGTTATTTATTTTAATAAGTCGGCTTTCCGTCCCCCCGCGCTGCTTTTAGCAGCGCGGGGGGACGGAATTTTGTTTATATTAAAAAGGATAAAATGGCGCCCGGCCGTTAGGCCGGGCGCAGAGTCTCCCTATGGGCCGTAAAGCTCTGCT
>OGCQ01001131.1_pt1 | contig 35578 bp, 27 predicted proteins | sample 1570161 | NCBI WGS metagenome assembly OGCQ01 (sample SAMEA4384402, study PRJEB24528) | human gut metagenome | reverse complement strand
CGCGTGGATGCCATTTATCGCACAAGATAGAGTGCATTTATCGCGCGGCGCATCACCGTACGGGCATCAGGTGATTATTTCTGAATTGATGTGGGTGTGGTTGCCGGGGATGTTACTGATGGGAATGTTGTGGTGGCGCAGACGATAACCGGATGCGAAAACTCGCATCCGGCAATAGCGCAATTACTTACGACGCCAGGTGGTCCCTTGCGGGCCATCTTCCAGCACGATCCCCATCTCGTTAAGACGGTCACGCGCCGCATCTGCCGCCGCCCAGTCTTTCGCTTTACGGGCATCCAGACGCTGTTGAATTAACGCTTCAATCTCAGCCACTTCGCTGTCGTCTGCCTGCGCACCGCTTTGCAGGAACGCTTCCGGTTCTTGCTCCAGCAGGCCCAATACGGCAGAAAGTTTACGCAGGTGAGACGCCATTGCATTCGCCGCTGCCATATCTTCTGCTTTCAGACGGTTCACTTCACGCGCCATATCAAACAGTACGGAATAGGCTTCCGGGGTGTTGAAATCGTCGTTCATCGCCTCGATAAAGCGCGCTTCAAACGCTTCGCCACCGGCAGGCGCAACGGTTTTGTCTGTGCCGCGCAGAGCAGTGTAGAGACGTTCCAGCGCCGCACGCGCCTGTTTCAGGTTCTCTTCGCTGTAGTTCAACTGACTGCGATAGTGACCCGACATCAGGAAGTAACGCACAGTTTCCGCATCGTAGTATTTCAGCACATCACGCACGGTGAAGAAGTTACCCAGCGATTTAGACATCTTCTCGCGGTCAACCATCACCATACCGGAGTGCATCCAGTAATTCACATACTGGCCATCGTGCGCACAGGTGGACTGGGCAATTTCGTTCTCGTGGTGCGGGAACATCAGGTCAGAACCGCCGCCGTGGATATCAAAGTGGTTACCCAGCTGCTTGCAGTTCATTGCCGAACATTCAATGTGCCAGCCAGGACGGCCCGCGCCCCACGGAGACGGCCAGCTCGGTTCGCCCTCTTTCGACATTTTCCACAGAACGAAGTCCATCGGGTTGCGTTTGTCGTCGACCACGTCAACGCGCGCGCCTGCCTGCAGCTGATCGAGATCCTGACGCGACAGCACGCCATATGTCGGATCGGTCGGGACGTCGAACATCACGTCGCCGTTGTCAGCCACATAAGCGTGACCTTTAGCGATCAGTTGTTCAGTGAGTTCAATAATTTCGGCGATATGGTGCGTCGCGCGCGGCTCCATATCCGGGCGCAGAATGTTCAAAGCATCAAAATCTTTGTGCATTTCGGCGATCATGCGATCCACCAGCGCCACAAAGCTTTCGCCATTTTCATTGGCGCGTTTGATGATTTTGTCGTCGATATCAGTAATGTTGCGCACATACTTCAGCTTATAGCCGAGGAAACGCAGATAGCGCGCAACCACGTCAAAGGCAACAAAGGTACGCCCGTGACCGATATGACAGAGATCGTAAACGGTGATTCCACACACGTACATGCCGACTTCCCCGGCGTGAATAGGCTTAAATTCCTCTTTTTGGCGTGTCAGAGTATTGAAGATTTTTAGCATCGAAGATTCCGTTTAGACATGTGTGGGTAATTGAGTTGCGTATAATACCCATATTTCCCGCGCGAATCAGCATACATTGCGAGATGATCCGATCGTGCGGTTATGCTATAACACCACCCTATATATGACCCGAACCGGGTTGAAGCACCAATCAAACGGAACAGGATGCAAAAATGGTTACTTTCCACACCAATCACGGCGATATTGTCATCAAAACTTTTGACGATAAAGCACCTGAAACAGTTAAAAACTTCCTGGACTACTGCCGCGAAGGTTTTTACAACAACACCATTTTCCACCGTGTTATCAACGGCTTTATGATTCAGGGCGGCGGTTTTGAACCGGGCATGAAACAAAAAGCCACCAAAGACCCGATCAAAAACGAAGCGAACAACGGTCTGAAAAATACCCGTGGTACGCTGGCAATGGCCCGTACTCAGGCACCGCACTCTGCAACTGCCCAGTTCTTCATCAACGTGGTTGATAACGACTTCCTGAACTTCTCTGGCGAAAGCCTGCAAGGTTGGGGCTACTGCGTATTTGCTGAAGTGGTTGAAGGCATGGACGTGGTAGACAAAATCAAAGGTGTGGCAACCGGTCGTAGCGGTATGCACCAGGACGTGCCAAAAGAAGACGTTATCATTGAAAGCGTGACCGTTAGCGAGTAATCGTGGCGACACTCTTTATTGCAGATCTTCATCTCTGCGTGGAAGAACCGGCGATCACCGCCGGTTTTCTGCGTTTTTTAGCGGGGGAGGCCCGCAAGGCCGATGCGCTGTATATTCTTGGCGATCTGTTTGAAGCCTGGATCGGCGACGACGATCCCAATCCACTTCATCACCAGATGGCCGCAGCGATCAAAGCGGTATCCGATTCCGGCGTTCCCTGTTATTTCATTCATGGCAACCGTGATTTTCTGCTCGGCAAACGCTTTGCCCGTGAAAGCGGCATGACGTTATTGCCGGAAGAAAAGGTGCTCGAACTTTATGGTCGTCGGGTGTTGATTATGCATGGCGACACGCTGTGCACCGATGACGCGGGTTATCAGGCTTTTCGCGCCAAAGTCCACAAACCCTGGCTGCAAACGCTATTCCTCGCCCTGCCGTTGTTTGTGCGCAAACGCATTGCCGCGCGAATGCGCGCGAACAGCAAAGAAGCCAACAGCAGTAAATCGCTGGCGATCATGGACGTTAACCAAAACGCGGTGGTCAGTGCGATGGAAAAACATCAAGTGCAATGGCTGATCCACGGGCATACCCATCGCCCGGCGGTGCATGAACTTATCGCCAATCAGCAACCTGCTTTTCGCGTGGTACTGGGTGCCTGGCATACAGAAGGTTCGATGGTGAAAGTCACGGCGGATGACGTTGAGCTGATTCATTTTCCTTTCTGACCACGAATGGACAGATTCTGAAAAAGCACCGAACTAACGCAACCTGTATATCTTTTTTAAAATCAGCAAGGTAATAATCTCTGAGTGAAATAACAACAGGGAATATTATTATGCAACGCTGCAACGGATTTTTGATTTCTGGCATCGCCCTTACGGCAGGAGCGCCACTGTGTATTAGCTGGTTCGGTCTTGTCGGCTTCTATTTTGGCGCATTGTCACTGGTAGCTGCGGCGGTCATTTCCTGGATAGTCTATTTCTGGCTCATTTATTTAGTACTCACCCGCCCCCATAACCAACGCTTTGTAGAAAGATATATATTGATTGTCGGTATATGCTTTTTACCGTGGAGCATTGTGCTGATATGGGCTTTTTTTGCCAGTGCCACCAGAGCGCATAATCAACAAGCAGAGCAGACTAAAAACTCAACAACTGACGGTTAATTCCGCCTACGCAACCGTTTTCCTTGCACGCTTTCCGTGCTATTCTCTGTGCCCTCTAAAGCCGAGAGTTGTGCACCACAGGAGTTTTAAGACGCATGTCTTCCCGCAATAATCCGGCGCGTGTCGCCATCGTGATGGGGTCCAAAAGCGACTGGGCTACCATGCAGTTCGCCGCCGAAATCTTCGAAATCCTGAATGTCCCGCACCACGTTGAAGTGGTTTCTGCTCACCGCACCCCCGATAAACTGTTCAGCTTCGCCGAAAGCGCCGAAGAGAACGGTTATCAGGTGATTATTGCGGGCGCAGGCGGCGCAGCGCACCTGCCTGGCATGATTGCCGCCAAAACGCTGGTGCCGGTGCTGGGCGTGCCAGTACAGAGCGCCGCACTGAGCGGTGTCGATAGCCTCTACTCCATCGTACAAATGCCGCGCGGCATTCCGGTGGGTACGCTGGCGATTGGTAAAGCTGGCGCGGCAAACGCGGCGTTACTGGCAGCACAAATTCTTGCGACTCATGATAAAGAACTGCACCAGCGTCTGAATGACTGGCGCAAAGCACAAACTGATGAAGTGCTGGAAAACCCGGACCCGCGAGGTGCGGCATGAAACAGGTTTGCGTCCTCGGTAACGGGCAGTTAGGCCGTATGCTGCGTCAGGCAGGCGAACCGTTAGGCATTGCTGTCTGGCCGGTCGGGCTGGACGCTGAACCGGCGGCGGTGCCTTTTCAACAAAGCGTGATTACCGCTGAGATCGAACGCTGGCCGGAAACTGCATTAACCCGCGAGCTGGCGCGCCATCCGGCTTTTGTGAACCGCGATGTGTTACCGATTATTGCCGACCGTCTGACTCAGAAGCAGCTTTTCGATAAGCTCCACCTGCCGACCGCACCGTGGCAGTTACTTTCCGAACGCAGCGAGTGGCCTGCGGTGTTTGATCGTTTAGGTGAGCTGGCGATTGTTAAGCGTCGCACTGGTGGCTATGACGGACGCGGTCAATGGCGTTTACGCGCCGCTGAAACCGAACAGTTACCGGCTGAATGCTACGGCGAATGTATTGTCGAGCAGGGCATAAACTTCTCTGGTGAAGTGTCGCTGGTTGGCGCGCGCGGTTTTGATGGCAGCACCGTGTTTTATCCGCTGACGCATAACCTGCATCAGAACGGCATTTTGCGCACCAGCGTCGCTTTCCCGCAGGCCAATGCACAGCAACAGGCGCAAGCTGAAGAGATGTTGTCGGCGATTATGCAGGAGCTGAGCTATGTAGGCGTGATGGCAATGGAGTGTTTTGTCACCCCACAAGGTCTGCTGATCAACGAACTGGCTCCGCGTGTGCATAACAGCGGTCACTGGACACAAAACGGTGCCAGCATCAGCCAGTTTGAGCTACATCTGCGGGCAATTACCGATCTGCCGTTACCGCAACCAGTAGTGAATAATCCGTCGGTGATGATCAATCTGATTGGTAGCGATCTGAATTATGACTGGCTGAAACTGCCGCTTATGCATCTGCACTGGTACGACAAAGAAGTCCGTCCGGGCCGTAAAGTGGGGCATTTGAATTTGACCGACAGCGACACATCGCGTCTGACCGCGACGCTGGAAGCCTTAATCCCGCTGCTGCCGCCGGAGTATGCCAGCGGCGTGATGTGGGCGCAGAGTAAGTTCAGTTAACTGGTGCTCATATTCTTGCCGGATGCGGCGTGAACGCCTTATCCGGCCTACCGATCCGACACTGATTGTTGGCCTGATAAGACGCGCCAGCATCGCATCAGGCATGGTGTACCGATTGCCGGATGCGGCGTGAACGCCTTATCCGGCCTACCGTTCCGACACCGCCTGTAGACCTGATAAGACGCGCCAGCATCGCATCAGGCATGGTGTACCGATTGCCGGATGCGGCGTGAACGCCTTATCCGGCCTACCGTTCCGACACCGCCTGTAGACCTGATAAGACGCGCCAGCATCGCATCAGGCTAGATGTGCCAATTGCCTGGTGCCCATCACTACAGCGAAATACAAGTCCCCGCTTCGCCCGCCAGCGTCTCTTCAATCCGCGATAACGCCCCAATCCACGCGGGTTTACCACGGCTTCTGACATAGCCACTCACCGCCGTTACCTTCGGCCCCATCGAGCCATCGGCTTTGGCAAATGGCGCTAACTCATCCGGTGTGGCATGGCGAATGGCACGTTGCTGCGGCGTTCCCCAGTTTTCATATACCGCATCAGCATCGGTGAGGATCACCAGTCCATCGGCATTAATCTGCTCGGCGAGCAACGCAGCGGCGAGATCTTTATCAATCACCGCTTCACTCCCTGCCCCGTCTTCCGTCACAGGCACACCGCCGCCGCCACTGCAAATCACCACATGCCCCTCTTTGAGCAACAACTCGATGGCTTCGCTGTCGAGAATTTTACGCGGTTGCGGAGACGCCACCACCCGACGCAAATATTTACCATCACGTTTCATCTGCCAGCCGTAAGCCGCTTCCAGTGCCTCTTGTTCTTCTGGCTGATAAACCGGACCGATAAACTTCTCTGGCTGTAAAAACGCCGGATCATCAGGCGAAACCTCAATGCGCGTCAGCACCGTCGTGACAGGCGGCATCTGCGGCTGTGCGCTCAAGCTCTGCGCCAGCATATAGCCAATCATCCCCTGGCTTTCCGCCACCAGTACATCCAGCGGATACGGTTCTACCTCTTTCCACGCCAGATTCTGTAACGCCAGCAGCCCCACCTGCGGTCCGTTGCCGTGAACAATCGCCAGCCGATAAGAACGGGCCAGGCGCGCCAGCGCGGGTACAGCACTGGCAATATTGCGATATTGATTTTTTGCCGTCAGCGCCTCACCGCGCTGGAGTAAGGCGTTGCCCCCAAGAGCCACAACCAGTGTTTTCATGGTTTCCCTTGTAATAATTGTTGACCAAGCCAGAACCCCAGCAGCGTATCGGCCCCTGACGTATGCCCCAGCGCCAGCAGCGAATCGATCGCCGCTGCGGTACGTTTCGGACAACTCAGAGCATGAACAAAGTGCAGGAGTGGCGAGGCGAAATATCCTTGCGCGGCATAACGTAAATAACTGACGCTCACCGCAGTGGTAACGAGTTGAAGATTGTCGGAACAGGCAAAAAACGGGCGACCGGAGCGCGCATCTAAAGCCCCATAATACCAGGCCGCCAGCAGCATTCCGCTCAGCGTGTCATCATGACTTGGCGTTAATCCGGGGCCTTTACCCAGCCAGTGCCGCCAGTCGGTCTTAACGCCATTGAGCGCGGCCTGAAAACAGTGACGAAACTGGCGTAATTCAGCAGGCAGCGGATCGCTTGCCGCCAATACCAGTGGCCCGAAAAGCCCGGTTTCCTCCGCGCGTTGCATCCATGCAACGGCAAGCGGTTGAGGATGCGCAGGCGGCGTAATACGTAGCAAACAATAACGCTGTGGCTGTTTAACCGTGAAACGCCCGAGGCGAATCCCTTGTGCCACAACCTGTGGTCGTTCATTGCCGCATAATCCACCGCATAACGCATCGAATTGCGCGCGGCGAAGCACCCATCCGCCGGGGCCGAAACCACTCCCCTGACGATGCAGCGTTAACAGTTCGCCGCTTTCCGTCATCAGGTTAATCGCCCGCCGCCACACTCCCGCTAACCGCCAGGACTGGCGATAATTCGGTGCGCTACGGCTGGCAAGCAGAGGATGGATGATCGTCATTGTGCGTTCCTCAACCAATCCCCATGCTTTCAGCCAGTGCTTCCAGCGCCTGTTCAAAGCACGCCAGCGGTGCCCGCACGGTGCCTGCGCCAATCTGCCCGATCCCCGCCTCTTTATGGGCGATACCGGTATTGATGAGTGGCGTAATGCCGGTTTCTACCACGCGACGAATGTCCAGCCCCAGGCACGCCCCCTGGAAATCCCAGCCGGGGATCTGCAACTGCATATTGCGTTCAAGGTAAATTTCCGCCATCTCTTCAGATACCGCTCTGGCCGCTTCCATGCCACCCGCACCGACAAAGCGCGTTACGCCAGGCGCTGCGATCATTGCCGCACCTCCGATACCAAAGGTTTCGGTAATCGCGCTATCGCCCATATCCGGGTTCGCCTGCTCCTGCGAGAAGCCGGTGAAAAACAGACCTTGCGGAGTGTTTACAGGCGCAGTAAACCAGCGTTCACCCAGCCCGCTTACCCGAATCCCGAACATATTGCCGTTGCGGGTCATAGTCGTAACGATGCTGCCTGCGCGGATCATCGCGCCTGCATCCATCGCCGCCTTGCAGTAGGCCATCGCGAGGTTGAGGAAGAACTGATCGGTCACGCTGAGGAAATCCATCACTTCCGCAATGTGCTGTTTATCATGATCGAGGCGAGCAATTTGTGGGGCCAGCGTACGCATTAACAGTGCTGAGGAAGCAATATTGCGTTGATGGAACTCATCGCCCATGGTAATGCCCTGCGCCATCATTGCCGTGAGATCGATACCGCGCTCCATGCGCCCCAGCGCCGCGCTTAATACTGGCATTAACACATCGCGCATCCAGCGATGGCGAGTCAGGACATCTTCGCCGTAAGCGCCAAAACGCATCACTTTGCCGATACCTTCGTTGAGGTTGCAGTACGCCCGGTTGCCGTCGGTCACGTTCTCGACCACCAGCATCGGCATACTGGCAGAAGTAATGCCACCCATTGGCCCGACGGCATTCACATGGTGACAAGGAATGAAGTTCACTTCCCCCTGCTCCAGTATTGCCAGCGCCTGCGCTTCATCTTTCGCCCAGCCTTCGAACAGACATGCGCCCACGCACGCCCCTTTCATGGGTCCGGTCATCTCCTGCCAGCGCATTGGCGGCCCGGCGTGAAGCAGTGTTTTGCCCTTGTTTAGTTCGCTGATAAGTGAAGAAGCCGGTTGCACATCCAGCCAGTGTGGACGAGCGCGACGAATTTGTTCGATAACCGCAGCATTGGCTTGCGCCACTGATGTAAACATGGGAACCCCTTATTGCAAACGTTCTAATAAACGAGCCAGTTTTTTATTGCCGCCGGCGACTGGCGACCATTGGTAATGCACAACCGGTTTGCTGGCGCTTTGTAGCTCCAGCGCAAAGCTGCGTAATCCGATGTTAATCACGGCGACGTTTTCCAGTAATGACGGTGTGTGTTGCTGTGTGGCAGGCGAGAGCGGATGAATTAACGCCGCCGCCAGCAAGGTGGCTTCCGGCAGCGAACTCACTACCGCGATCCCCGCATCTTCCAGCGTGGCAATTTGCTGCGAGCGGCATTGCGGGTCACGTTCAGTGCCTGTCACCGTGGCAATGGCATACAGTGGTTGATTGTCTGAACGCGCGGCACAGGCTTTTTGCCAGGCGCTCACCAGCGAGGCGGCAGGATCGGCGGTCGCACCGAAGCCAATCACGACATCAAGCAGCAACACGCGCACTTGCGGTTTAGCGCCGAGATCGGCAATTAACAGGTTGCGTAAGGTCGGGTCGATCATCGGATGAGGACGCCCGACGGTGTAAAAATCATCGCCCAGGTCGAGGATCTGATGTCCGTCGGCGTCCAGCATCATGCCATGTTGATGGGTATCGTCGGCTTCCACGCCAAGGTGTCCGGCAAGTAATCCCGCCGCTTCAGCAGCCAGCGTACCGCCGGTATACAAACCGCAAATAAATCCGCTGCTGACAGGCGCTATCGCGTTACGTCGCGCAGTGACGCGTGAAAGCAGACAAGCCAGACGAGCGGCCTCATCCAGCGAGGAGGCAAACCAGACATTCTCGTCGCGGGCCACCGCCGGGGTATAACCTAAAAACAGCGCCACCGTCGGTTTGCCAGTTGCTTTCATGGCATTAACAATTTTCAGACGCACAGTTTTGGCAGGTGGTTTTGAAACAAATGCCAGCACTTCGCTTTTCTCGTCTGCACTGAGCATTTCCAGCGCCGTTAGCGCACTGATGCCGCCCACTTCACGGCTGAGATCGCGCCCGCCAAGACCAATCGCGTGAGTAATTCCCTCCCCTGCCAGCGCAATCTGTGAGCACAGCTCCTGAATCCCGGTACCGGAAGCGCCTATGACGCCAATGTTGCCTTCCGGCATCACGTTAGCAAAAGCCAGCGGCGTGGCGGCAATCATCGACGTACCGCAGTCTGGCCCCATCACCAGCAAGCCTTTTTCCCGCGCGCGGGTTTTAAGTTGGATTTCATCTTCCAGCGTGACGTTATCGGAGAACATCATCACGTTGAGGTTGCGATCCAGCGCCTGGTTCGCCAGCTCCGCCGCATACTCACCAGCCACTGAAATCAGCGCCAGATTGGCATCGGGTAATTTCTGACTGGCACTGTCCCAGCGACGCACCTGCGTCAACGCCTGGCTGCTGCCTGAACCTTGCGCCAGTTGTTTTAGCGCCTCTTCAAGCTGCTGCATAACCGCCTGCGCGATCCCCGCATCCGCCGCTTCGCTACGAATTGCCACGCAAATATCGTTCGGCGTGGCGTTATTAAAATCGTCATGCCAGAAACCTGTAGTATCTAATAACGCTTTATTGGCGGGCGTACCCATCATTACGGAAACATCATCAACATTTTCTGATTCGCTGAGTTTTCGTGAAATAATCATTAAACTGACCGAATCCTGAAAACACCCTTTTTTAATAAAGGCGTGGATCATAACAACTCCTTAAAAATTGCACCCATGGCAATTGCACGAGCAGTGTTAATGTGGCGATTACGGTATCGATGACAACGAGTAAATAAGGTGATGAATATCACACGGGGATTATTAACAAAAGAATTCAAATAACCGCCAGACTATTACGCGTTATTTTTTAATAAGCATGGTTGTTTTAAAAACCAGGTTAAAAGCACGAAGATTATCAAATAAATTCTAACTATATTTTTTTGCCTGTCTGGATCACATAATCCAGATATTTTCCCTGTATGTTAATTGCAGTCATGCTTCACACCGTCGTTAAAAAGGAAGACAGATGAAAATCAGTCGGGAAACACTCCACCAGCTAATCGAGAATAAACTCTGTCAGGCTGGGTTAAAACGTGAGCACGCTGCAACCGTGGCTGAAGTATTGGTTTACGCCGATGCCAGAGGGATCCACTCTCATGGCGCGGTGCGCGTTGAATACTACGCCGAACGCATTTCAAAAGGCGGCACCAACCGCGAACCGGAGTTTCGTCTTGAGGAAACCGGACCGTGCTCGGCAATTTTACATGCCGACAATGCCGCCGGACAGGTCGCGGCGAAAATGGGTATGGAACATGCCATCAAAACCGCCCAGCAAAAAGGCGTTGCGGTGGTCGGTATCAGCCGGATGGGTCACAGCGGCGCAATCTCTTATTTTGTGCAGCAGGCTGCCCGCGCCGGATTGATTGGCATTTCGCTGTGCCAGTCCGATCCAATGGTGGTGCCGTTTGGCGGCGCGGAAATTTACTACGGCACTAACCCACTGGCCTTTGCCGCGCCGGGAGAAGGCGACGAGATCCTTACCTTTGATATGGCGACTACCGTACAGGCATGGGGAAAAGTACTCGACGCCCGCTCGCGCAATATGTCTATCCCGGATACCTGGGCAGTCGATAAAAACGGTGCACCAACAACCGATCCGTTCGCGGTACATGCTCTGCTCCCCGCCGCTGGGCCGAAAGGGTATGGCCTGATGATGATGATTGACGTCCTCTCAGGCGTCTTACTCGGCTTACCGTTCGGGCGACAGGTTAGTTCGATGTATGACGATTTACACGCCGGGCGTAATTTGGGGCAATTACATATAGTTATTAACCCGAACTTTTTCTCCTCCAGCGAATTATTCCGTCAACATCTTAGCCAGACCATGCGCGAATTAAATACCATTACCCCCGCGCCCGGTTTTAATCAGGTTTATTATCCCGGACAGGATCAGGATATTAAACAACGCAAAGCCGCCGTCGAAGGCATCGAAATTGTTGATGATATTTACCAGTATTTAATTTCCGACGCGCTTTATAACACGTCATACGAAACGAAAAATCCCTTTGCGCAATAATTATTGAGACAGGACTTTCTTATGATTACACATTTCCGTCAAGCTATAGAAGAAACGCTGCCCTGGCTTTCCTCTTTTGGCGCTGACCCAGCGGGTGGGATGACCCGTTTACTTTATTCGCCGGAATGGCTGGAAACCCAGCAGCAGTTTAAAAAAAGAATGGCAGCAAGCGGGCTGGAAACACGTTTCGATGAAGTGGGGAATTTATACGGTCGCCTGAATGGCACCGAATATCCACAGGAAGTGGTTCTGAGCGGTTCGCATATCGATACCGTGGTTAACGGCGGTAACCTCGACGGGCAATTCGGTGCGCTGGCGGCGTGGCTGGCAATTGACTGGCTGAAAACGCAATACGGCGCGCCGTTACGTACGGTCGAAGTGGTGGCGATGGCAGAAGAAGAAGGCAGCCGCTTCCCGTATGTTTTCTGGGGCAGTAAAAATATTTTTGGGCTGGCGAATCCTGACGACGTGCGGAATATCTGTGATGCCAAAGGAAATAGTTTTGTCGATGCGATGAAGGCTTGCGGATTTACTCTGCCGAACGCCCCACTAACTCCGCGTCAGGATATTAAAGCCTTTGTCGAACTGCATATCGAACAGGGCTGTGTGCTGGAAAGTAATGGGCAGTCAATTGGCGTGGTGAATGCAATTGTCGGGCAACGTCGCTATACGGTGACGCTGAACGGTGAATCAAACCATGCAGGCACCACGCCGATGGGTTATCGTCGTGATACGGTTTACGCTTTCAGTCGCATTTGCCATCAGTCTGTCGAAAAAGCGAAAAAGATGGGCGACCCGCTGGTGCTGACTTTTGGCAAAGTAGAGCCGCGCCCGAATACGGTGAATGTAGTGCCGGGTAAAACCACGTTCACCATTGATTGTCGTCATACCGATGCTACCGTGCTGCGCGATTTCACCCAACAGTTAGAAAACGACATGCGGGCGATTTGCGATGAAATGGATATTGGTATTGATATCGATTTATGGATGGACGAAGAACCCGTGCCGATGAATAAGGAGCTGGTCGCCACCCTGACAGAATTGTGTGAAAGCGAAAAACTGAATTACCGGGTGATGCACAGTGGTGCCGGGCACGACGCGCAAATTTTCGCGCCTCGCGTGCCGACCTGCATGATTTTCATTCCCAGCATCAACGGGATCAGCCATAACCCGGCGGAACGCACCAATATTACCGACCTTGCCGAAGGGGTCAAAACGTTGGCACTCATGCTTTATCAACTTGCCTGGCAGAAATAAGGAGTTATAAATGGGATATTTAAATAACGTCACCGGTTACCGCGATGATTTACTGGCTAACCGTGCGATTGTTAAACACGGTAATTTCGCACTGTTAACACCAGACGGTCTGGTAAAAAATATTATTCCGGGCTTTGTAAATTGTGACGCGACAATCCTCTCCACGCCAAAGCTGGGTGCCTCTTTTGTTGATTATCTGGTCACACTGCATCAAAACGGCGGCAACCAACAGGGCTTCGGTGGCGAAGGCATTGAAACGTTCCTGTATGTGATCTCTGGAAATATCACTGCCAAAGCCGAAGGGAAAACATTTGCCTTAAGCGAAGGTGGCTATCTTTATTGCCCGCCAGGCTCCTTAATGACGTTTGTTAACGCCCAGGCCGAAGACAGCCAAATCTTTTTATATAAGCGTCGCTATATTCCGGTAGAAGGTCATGCGCCGTGGCTGGTTTCTGGCAATGCCAGCGAACTGGAACGCATTCATTATGAAGGCATGGACGATGTTATTCTGCTGGATTTTCTGCCCAAAGAGTTAGGTTTTGATATGAACATGCATATCCTCTCTTTTGCACCAGGTGCCAGCCACGGTTATATCGAAACCCACGTTCAGGAACACGGTGCCTATATTCTTTCCGGTCAGGGGGTTTATAACCTCGACAATAACTGGATCCCGGTGAAAAAAGGCGATTACATCTTTATGGGCGCTTATTCTTTACAGGCTGGTTATGGCGTAGGGCGTGGTGAAGCGTTCAGCTATATTTACTCGAAAGATTGCAACCGCGACGTAGAGATTTAAGTCATACCACTCGCCTGATTATTTTTAGCTATGTTGGATTTTGCCACGGTTTATTCCGTGGCTTTTTTTGTAGTCAATTCAGGTAAAAAAAGATGCGATATAAATCGCATCCGCTTTAAAGGTAATAGTCAGTTTTTAATTCCCTGACCTATTTTAATGGCGCAGGCAATATTTCGCGCACTGTTGAAGAGATTGGTTTCACCGCTGGCGAGCACTTCGGCTAAAGGAGCCAGACGTGGCAAAATGCTGAATACCGCGTCAATGCCGTACTGGTGCACCACTTCCACGCCATCACCCAGTACGCCAGCAATCCCAATCACCGGGACATTAAACTGCTTCGCCACCGACGCCACACCCAGCGGCGCTTTACCGCCTGCCGTTTGCGAGTCGATGCGCCCTTCCCCGGTGATCACCAGCGCTGCACCCTGCACTGCCTGCGCAAGATTGACCGCATTCAACACAATCTCAATACCCGGTTTAATATCCGCATTGAGGAATACCGCCGCCGCAATGCCCATACCGCCCGCCGCGCCGCCACCCGCCATCTGGCAGACGTTGATTTCAGTTAGCTGTTGTAAAACACGGGCGTAATTTTGCAGCCCCTGTTCCAGCTCTTCGACCATCTCCGGCGTTGCCCCTTTTTGCGGGCCAAACACCGCCGCCGCGCCGCGTGCCCCTACCAGCGGGTTATCAACGTCACATGCTACTTCAATATGACAGTTCGCCAGACGCGGATCGCATTCATTCATCTCAATACTTGCCACGCGCGCTAAATTGCCGCCGTTAGCCGCCAGCGGCTGACCGTCGGCATCAAGGAAACGCACACCGAGCGCCTGCGCCATGCCCATACCGCCGTCGACCGTCGCACTGCCGCCAATGCCGAGAATAATATGGCGAATGCCATTATCCAGCGCATGGAGAATTAACTCCCCCGTACCAAAACTGGAGGCCAGCAACGGATTACGCTTTTCAGGCGCGACCAGCATCAGGCCACTTGCTGCTGCCATCTCAATCACCGCCGTTTTCCCGTCGCCGGTAATGCCATAAAAAGCATTCACTTTTTCGCCCATCGGCCCGCAGACTTCAAGCTTCACGATGTTACCGTCCGTCGCGGCGACCATCGCCTCCACCGTCCCTTCACCGCCATCCGCTATCGGCAAACAGATATAGTGCGCATCGGGAAATATGGTCGAAAACCCGGCTTTAATTGCCTGACAACATTTTTCTGCACTTAAGCTCTCTTTAAAAGAGTCTGGCGCAATGACAATCTTCATTATCAATCCTTTTTCAACAAATTATTCGATGCGTTCCCACGGAATAAGATTATCCATAAGAACAGCCAGTAAAATTCCGACCAGTAAGCCGTTACTGAGCAGAGGACGAAGCGTTAATGGAAGGTCTTGCAGATACACAGGCGGTAATGCCATTAAAAATATGCCGACAAATAACGGCAATGCGAGTCGATAAATATTGCGAGCGGTAAACGTTATTTGCTGGCTAAACACCAGCGCGGAAAAGAGTAAAGGCAGATAAGAAACCAGCATGACCGCGCTACTCACGGGTAAAGGGATACTGCAAAACAGTCGCGTGAGTGCCGGAACCAGTGCCACCAGCAGGCAAATAACGCTGCCATAAATAAACGAACGCCGCGAGTAATCGCCTGTCTGGGTTAATAAACCAATGGATGAAACAAACGGTGAAAATGGAATTACTGCCAGCGGCACGGTTATCAGTGTCATAAATCCGGTCGCCACAAAGCTGCGACGATAACGCGTATTCCCCGCGCCCTGCTGCGGATAAAAAACATCCGTGCCCCGAATCGCACCGTAGGTATTGCTGATATTTACCAGACCTGTAATCACCGCCGTCAGAATAATCCCCGGCGACAAAGCACCGCCACTGCCGAGCGGGAACCACTGCCAGTGCAACTCACCGGAGAGCGAATGCGAAGAAGGAAAGCAAAAGTACCACAACAACCAGCCGGTTATCGTACCGACCAGCAGGCCGTAACGGGCAAAACGTTGTGGCAGGAAAATAATCATCGCCAGTACCAGGCACATCACCGCCACCGAGAGCGCGAACGGCGGTAATTGAATTTTAAAATTCGGGTCGGCTATGCCAAACGGCAGCCCGAGCATACCTTTGAAAAAGATAGTGGTCAGTTGCGCACCCAGCATCAACATAAACAAGACCATCACCGACGGCGTAAATAACCGTGCCAGACGATGGCCTAATCCGCTAAAACCAATCAACATCGTCAGCACGCCGGAGAGCGCAATCCCCACCGCCAGACTGGTAGCGATATCGTTGATCGGTGTCCCGCGCGATGCTTCGCCAAGGGTGATAGTCAGGATGGTTCCCCACCACAGGCCACCCGGCCCTTCCATAATAGCGCGACGATGACCGCAGAACGCCTGAGCGAAGCAGGCCAGTGCGGTAGCAAGAAAAGCATATTGCGTGAGCGTAAGCAGGCTACTTTGCGGCAACTGAAAAGCAGAAAGTAGCGTAGGAGGAACCACAACCGTGTTGCAAAAAATAAAGAAAAACCACTGGAATCCTGATAACAGGCTTTCGCGGCCCACTGCAAAATTGAACATAAACACACCTTAACCGGAGAATGCCCGCCACAAGGACGGGCATTGCAGGGCCAGATTACTGCTGATGTTTAAGGATAAATTGACCTTTCGGCGCAACAGGGAAGCCCTGTTCGATGTCGTAAATCACATCACCACGTAAGATGGTTTTCGTGATACGCGCGCCAATAGTACGGCCAACATACGGGCTGACTTTGTGGCGATATTCCAGATCGTCATTGGTAAGAACATAGCTGCTATTCGGCTGAATGAAGACGAAGTCGGCATCTTTTCCTGGGGCGATACGGCCTTTTTGCTGCAGACCGAAAATATCTGCTGCGTTAGTCGCCATTAATTTGCCGAACATTGGCAGAGACATTCCGCGTTTCTGTACCGCTTCATCGAACATCACGTCCATGCAGCTTTGCAGACCAGCGATACCTCCCCACGCTTTCATGATGTTACCGGCTTTCATTTCCGGCGGGCATGGAGAGTGGTCGGAAACCAGGCAGTCTATTTCACCGTTAAACAGTTTTTCCCACATGCCTTTCTGGTTTTCCAGATCGCGGATCGGCGGTGAACACTTCGCCAGAGTACCGATTTCTTCGAACTGATCGGTATCCAGCACAAAGTAATGCGGGCAGGATTCACAAGTAACATCCTGACCTTCCTGACGTGCACGAGTCACTTCCTCAACACCTTCCGGGCTGCTGACGTGGCAAACGTGCAGACGGCAACCAGCGACTTTCGCCAGGTACAGTACGCGGCGAATCGCTTCCACTTCGGTAAATACCGGACGCGAAGCCACATAGTCATGGGCAGTTACGCGACCTTCACGCTTCGCTTCTTCGCCCAGTGCGTCACAGATCAGCGCGTTTTCGCAGTGCACCAGCACCGGCTGGCCTAGTTCACCCAGCTTCTGCGCGCCTTTGAAGAATTGCCAGTCATTGACGTCACGGAAGTCGTTGTCGATACCGCGATCGCCACAGGTCGCAACGAAGCATTTGAAACCGACAACACCCACTTCATCCAACTCATGCAGACGGTCAATGTTGTAAGACACCAGGCCACCGAGTTGTGCCGCATCGATAGTCAGCTTTCCTTTAGCGGCATCGAACTTCAGTTCAATTGAGGCGCGGTCAACCGTTGCAGGCAGCTGGTTGAGCGGCATTTCGATCATGGTGGTGATACCACCTTTTGCTGCTGCGCGAGTACCGGTTTCATAACCTTCCCAGTGGCTGCGACCCGGTTCAGAAATATGGGTGTGCGCATCAACCATGCCCGGCGAAACCACCAGACCAGACGCATCCATAACGTCTTTTGCATCGCCCAGATCTTGGCCGATAGCAGCAATTTTTCCGTCTTTAACGGCGATATCTACAACGCGAGCTTCGTTTTCTAAAATAACGGTGCCGTTTTTAATGATTAAATCAAAAGACATAACAAACTCCTTGTAAAATACAGATTGGTTTTTAACTCAATGTTCAATATCGTGATTAATTAACCTATGGTTTTTTGTTCTCCTGTTTTTTCTGCTGTTGTACGTTTCTTTAATAAGGCGTAGGCCGCAAAGGCGACGATGACGCCGACAAACCATGAAACACGTGATAACGGTTCCATAAAGGGAATAAACTTACCGCCAAGAGATAAAATAACGGCCACCAGAGTTACTGAAAACGCGGTGAGGTTAAAACCGTTATCGTAATATTTATAATCGCCAGGTGCGGTGTACAGTTCATCAAGATTAATTTGCCCACGCATCACCACAAAATAATGCGCCATCATCACACCAATGACCGGACCAAGCATTCCGCCGATAATATCGAGGAACAGATAAATACTGTCCTGATTTTCCATTAATTTCCACGGGCAGATCAGCAGGCTGATAATACTGGCAATCAGTACGCCGTTTTTATAGGTCAGTTTCGTCGGTGCAATGGCGGCAATCTGATAACCGGCCGGAATAATATTACCGGTGGCGTTAGTGGAAATGGTTGTCATCAGAATAACCAGTACCGCAAAGAACGAAGCAAACAGGCTGTCCCAACGCTGAACAATATCCAGCACGTTCCAGGTGTCAGCGCCGTAATGAATACTGGCTCCGGCAATAATACATACCCCGGCGACCGCAAACAGAATATAGGCCACAACTAAACCCAGCGTTTGCCCCAGCGCCTGCTCACGAAACGAGTGGGCGTTTTGCGTAAAGTCGGATGCGCTCACCGCCGGTGCCGCCCAGACCGCAACTACCGCGTTAATCACCACCAGGAACAGGAAGCCACCGTTTTCTGCTTTCTGAATACCGCCCGGAATGTAGTCAAAGATTGGACCGATCCCGACCAGCGAAATCGCCCAAATCGCCATACCGCCGAAAACGATATAGATGCACGGGTTAAGAATGGCAGTGAATTTATTTAAAACTTTTCCGCCGCCAAAGCCAATACCAACGTTAACCAGCCAGAAGAGTAAAAAAGTAATTAAGCCCGGTAGAGAAAGGCCTAACAGCGTGAAATCGCCACCGAGAGTCAAAAATCCCGGCCAGATTTTGCCAATCAGAATCAAGCAGGCCAGTGACCCCGCGTAACATTGCAGGCCAAACCACATAATGGCAGCAATACCGCCTCTTAATAATCCGGGAAACAGTGCACCACGTACGCCGTAAGAAGCACGCAGGATCATGGCAAACGGTACGCCGTATTTACTGCCCGCAGCACCGTTTAATACCATTACCGCGGCAATGAAAAAGGCACTGAGGATAATTGCCAGCATAATACTAAAGGTAGACAAGCCGAGAATAAAAAAGCCGCCAACCATCACATAATTGGGAACGTTATGAACCGAACCCATCCATAAGGTAAAATAGTTAAATGTTTTCCAGGTCCGCTGACTTTGCGTTTTCGGCAGTAGATCTTCGCTATAGCCGCGTTGCTGGAATAGTTTTCTCTGATGTTCCATAAATCCCTCTTAATTTCACGTATCGAATAACGTTGTTTTAATCTAGCTATGAGGAACAAATAAAATAAAAATATTATTTTTAATACTGAAGCAACATCTTTGGCTGCTTTCTTTTTTTAATATTGCTGGCCGATTCATTTTCTGATATCGGCCATTTTTATTGCGGGTATCAGGCCAGTTTATGGTTAGCCATTAATTCCAGCGCCTGCACTAATGCAGAGTGATCAAACTGGCTGCCACCGTTTGCCGCACAGGTATTAAACAATTCCTGGCAGGTCGCGGTGTTTGGCAGGTTCAGCGCCAGTGCTTTCGCACTTTGCAGTGCCAGGTTGAGATCTTTCTGGTGCAGCGCAATTTTGAAACCTGGATTAAAGGTGCGTTTAATCATGCGCTCACCGTGAACTTCCAGAATACGTGAGGAAGCAAAGCCGCCCATCAGCGCCTGGCGCACACGTACCGGGTCCGCACCGGCTTTTGAAGCAAACAACAAGGCTTCAGAAACCGCTTCAATATTGAGCGCCACGATAATCTGATTTGCCACTTTGCAGGTTTGACCGTCGCCGTTACCGCCCACGAGAGTGATATTTTTACCGAGCAGTTCAAACAGCGGTTTTACACGTTCAAATACTGCTTCATCACCGCCAACCATAATCGATAACGTCCCTTCACGCGCGCCGATTTCACCGCCGGAGACTGGCGCATCGAGATAATCGCCGCCCAGTTCATTCACCTGACGAGCGAAACGTTTAGTTTCAATCGGGGAAATGGAGCTCATATCAACAATGGTTTTGCCCTTCAGCGAGGCTTTGGTACAACCATTTTCACCAAACAGAACGTCTTCAACCTGTGGCGTATCCGGCACCATAATAAAAATGATGTCCGATGCATCTGTTACCTGGCGCGCAGTTTCAACACTAACGGCGCCCAGTGACAGTAATTCATCAGCAACCGGACCAATGGTTGTGACATGCAGTTGATGACCGGCACGCGCCAGATTAATGGCCATCGGTGTACCCATAATGCCTAAGCCAATAAATCCCAGTTTCATAATTAACCTCTTTTAAATTTCGCTTTTCCTGAATTCAGACAACACGATCCCCTGCCAACTTAGCGGCCTAAAAAAGCATTGTCTGAATAGCGTTACGTTTTAACGGTACGGGTCCATCCAGCGTAAACCGGCTTCCGTGGTGGTTTGGGGTTTATATTCACAGCCAACCCAACCGTTGTAGTCAGAATTTTCAATTACCGTAAAGAGATATTCGTAATTAATTTCTCCGGTTCCCGGTTCGCCGCGATGCGGATTATCAGCAATTTGCAGGTGACCAATTTTATCGGCCCACTGAGTCATGGTATTGGTTAATTCACCTTCCATCCGCTGCATGTGATAAATGTCATACTGAATTTTCAAATTGCAGCAACCAACATCGTCAATCAGTTTCAGTGCCTGCCGGGTTCCGGTGAGATGAAAACCAGGAATATCAAAATGGTTAATAGGTTCAATCAGTAATAAAATATCTTCTTTCATCAGCATATTCGCAGCATAACGCAGGTTTTCTACAAGCGTTGTGTGAATCTGTTCACTGCTGAAACCAGTCGGTGTTTTACCGACCAGACAGTTAATTTTTTTATTACCCAGCGCACGAGCATAACGAATCGCTGCTGCTACGCCATCCCGAAACTCTTCTTCACGGCCAGGAATACAGGCAATACCCCGCTCGCCCGCCGCCCAGTCACCTGCCGGTAAATTGTGCAGCGTATGTTCAAGTTTATTACTCGCCAGCACCTGTTTTAATTCTTCAATGTCGTAGTCATAAGGGAACATAAATTCAACGCCGCGAAAACCACACTGCGCAGCTTTCTCAAAACGGGCGAGAAAATCATATTCACCAAATAACATCGATAAATTAGCAGAGAAACGTAACATTATTTATCTCCCTTATTCATAGTGCATGAAACAGGTTTCAGTCGGTGCATCCGCTGCGTTATCGGTGATATCTTCAAATTCCATGACGTTATCCAGTTCACTGCCCATCGAAATATTGGTCACACGCTCGAGAATAACTTCCACGACTACCGGTACCCGATATTGCGCCATTAAGACTTTTGCCTGTTCAAAGGCTGGTGCAATATCTTCCGGTTTGAAAACGCGAATTGCTTTACAACCTAAACCTTCCGCTACTTTTACGTGGTCGACGCCATAACCGTTCACTTCGCTGGAGTTAATATTTTCGAACGCGAGCTGTACGCAGTAATCCATATCAAAGGCACGTTGCGACTGGCGAATCAGACCCAGATAGGCGTTATTGACCAGTACATGGATGTACGGAATGTTGAACTGTGCGCCAACGGCTAATTCTTCAATCAGGAACTGGAAGTCGAAGTCACCGGAAATCGCCACCACATTGCGCTCTGGATCAGCGGCACAAACCCCCAGCGCCGCCGGAATCGTCCAGCCCAGCGGGCCTGCCTGCCCACAGTTGATCCAGTGGCGGTCTTTAAAGACATGCAGCATTTGTGCCGCAGCGATTTGTGACAGGCCAATGGTGGTGACATAACAAACATCGCGGCCAAAGGCTTTGTTCATCTCTTCATACACGCGCTGCGGTTTCACCGGCACGTTGTCGAAGTGGGTTTTGCGCAGCAAAGTGCGTTTGCGCTGCTGGCAGTCGGCGACCCACTCTTTACGACACGGCAGACGACCGGCTTTTTGCATCTCCTGCGCCACTTCAACCAGCAGCGTCAGCGCCGCTTTAGCATCAGAGACAATGCCAAGATCCGGACACAGCACGCGGCCAATTTGCGTCGGCTCAATATCGATATGAACGATTTTGCGCCCTTCGGTGTATTTCTCTACCGAACCGGTATGACGGTTAGCAAAACGGTTACCGATACCAAACACCATGTCGGACGCCAGCAACGTTGCATTACCGTAACGATGCGCGGTTTGCAGGCCCACCATCCCGGCCATCAGTTCATGATCGTCCGGGATACAGCCCCAGCCCATCAGCGTTGGGATCACCGGAATGCTGGTCAGTTCAGCAAACTGTTGTAACAGTACAGCTGCGTCAGCATTGATTACCCCGCCTCCGGCAACAATCACCGGACGTTCGGCCTGGATTAACATTTCTACAGCTTTTTCGATCTGCATACGGCTGGCAGCAGGTTTGTAGACCGGCAGCGGTTCGTACATATCAGGATCAAACTCGATTTCCGCAACCTGTACGTCGAACGGTAAATCCACCAGTACCGGACCCGGTCGACCAGAACGCATCAGGTGAAACGCCTGTTGCAGCACACGAGGCACCAGCGCCGCTTCACGAACTGTAACCGCCATTTTGCTGACCGGTTTAGCAATTGCTTCAATATCAACGGCCTGGAAATCTTCTTTATGCAGACGGGCGCGCGGAGCCTGGCCGGTAATACACAGAATAGGAATGGAATCAGCAGAAGCGGAATAGAGCGCGGTGATCATGTCCGTGCCCGCAGGGCCGGAAGTCCCCAGACATACGCCGATATTCCCTGCCGTTGCGCGGGTATAACCTTCCGCCATGTGCGAAGCACCTTCCACATGACGCGCCAGAATGTGACGAATACCGCCGTGCTTACGCATCGCTGAGTAGAACGGATTGATTGCAGCTCCCGGAACGCCGAAGGCGGTGGTGATACCTTCTTTCTCCAGCACATACATTGCCGCGTCAACGGCTCTCATTTTTGCCATTTTATTCCTACCTCTATTAATTGGAAAAATTTTCCAACTTTCAAATTTTGTCAAAAAAACCCGCTCCGCAGAGCGGGATACGACAGACACTATAGATGTGCTTTCAGTCCCAACGCCGTGCTGATATCGCGGGCGGTGTCTCTGACCAGCTCACCCTGGCTGACAAAACGATCTTCTGTCAGTCTTGATGAAGGCCCGGAGATGGAGATAGCGGCAACAACACTACCTACATCATCGTAAATTGCTGAAGCTATGCAATTCAGGCCGACAACATGCTCTTCTTTATCTACGGTATAGCCCAGTTCACGCGCTTGTTCCAGGTCCTTCAGCAAGGTGGGCATATCCACAAGTGTCGTTGGCGTAAACTGCTGCAAACCGGTTTGCAGAATGATGCTCATCAACTCTTCTTCCGCCAGCGGATAAAGCAGCGCCTTGCCCGCTCCGGAAGCATGCAGCGGCAGACGACTGCCCAGCGGCGCACACATCCTGACCATCGATTTACACTCTAACTGACCAATTAATACCGCTTCATTGCCGTTACGGATCGCGACATTGACCGTTTCGCCGGAAAGTAACATCAGGCGGCGCATAAACGGCCCGGCGACGGAGAGGACATCGCGGTTATGGATGTACGCTGCACCGACGTTAAAGACACCTAATCCTATATGCCACCAGCCTAACTGACTGTCCTGATAGACAAAATCCGCTGCCTGTAAAACCTTCAGCAAGCGAAAGGTCGTGGAGAGCGGCAAATCCAGATTGAGAGAGATATCGCTAACCGACGAACTTCCCCCACTTTTTTCCAGATATTGCAGAATCGCAATTCCCCGCTCTAACGCCTGTGCACCCTTCTGTGCCACAGGCTCCGCCTGTCCTGGCCTGCCGCGCCGTCTAACTTCCGTCATACCTACGTTAACTCCGACCTACAAATGAGCATAAACAATGAACAATTCGTTTATCTTATGCAAGTCGGTTGCAGGCGTCACGCAAAACAGAGTTCCTGTTCAGGAATACTTTCAACATCACAGTTGTCACTGCCGCCGCGATCGATGGTCAGAAAATCGGTGACGCGCTGCCAGGCGAAAAGTGGGTGATGCCAGACGTTACGATGGTAATTCACTCCCTGTTCGCCATTGGTAATAAACGCCCGCAGGGTTGACAGGTCTGGTTTGTCGTCACCTAACGCCACCACCACCACAAACACTTCACCTTTCATCGGGATAAACGCCTGTGTACCCAGCGGATGACGTTCGAGTTCGTGAATGGTCAGCGGCAGATTCGCCGGTTGCGCGCGGTTAATGCTGATAAGCGTACGATCTTGCTCAAGAATCTCAACCAGCGCCAAATCGTGATAGCGCTCCACCAGGCCATTGTTAATATGGAAAAAATCCCGTTGCTGCGTTTCGATTACGTCGCCATAAGCACTAAAGGCTTCCTGACTTAACGGTAATACCTGAAGTTTCATCTTTTTGTCCTTGTAACATAATTCCGTTCAACCACCGCCGACCGGTCAGCTTGGTTTCAATAACAGGCAATCTAAAACCTTAAGAGAACAACATCAACACAAAAGTTGGAATATTTTTCCAAAACTAGATTTAGTCCACAAATTGAACAGGGTTATCATGTAAAAATACTGATAAATCAGAGGATAAGAAAATCACGCAACTTGCGGATTTAAAAGGGGATACCTGAAGATGTTCGATCCAGAAACCTTGCGGACTTTCATTGCGGTTGCTGAAACAGGAAGTTTTTCAAAAGCGGCAGAACGATTATGTAAAACCACGGCGACGATCAGTTATCGCATTAAACTTCTGGAAGAGAATACCGGAGTGGCGCTGTTTTTCCGCACGACTCGCAGCGTGACGTTGACGGCGGCTGGCGAGCATCTACTTTGTCAGGCCAGAGACTGGCTGGGCTGGCTGGAAAGTATGCCCAGCGAGTTACAACAGGTGAATGATGGCGTGGAACGCCAGGTGAATATCGTCATCAACAACCTGCTCTATAACCCCCAGGCCGTTGCCAGGCTGCTGGCGTGGCTAAATGAACGTTACCCGTTTACCCAATTTCACATCTCCCGACAAATCTATATGGGCGTCTGGGACTCGCTATTGTACGAAGGTTTTTCACTGGCTATCGGCGTCACGGGAACCGAGGCGCTGGCAAATACCTTTAGTCTTGATCCCTTAGGATCGGTGCAATGGCGCTTTGTCATGGCGGCGGATCATCCGCTGGCGAACGTTGAAGAGCCACTAACAGAAGCACAGTTGCGGCGCTTTCCGGCGGTCAATATTGAAGACAGCGCCCGCACCTTAACCAAACGCGTCGCCTGGCGATTGCCGGGGCAAAAAGAGATTATTGTTCCCGATATGGAAACGAAAATCGCCGCCCATCTGGCGGGCGTTGGCATTGGTTTTTTGCCAAAATCACTTTGCCAGTCAATGCTCGATAATCAACAACTGGTCAGCCGGGTAATCCCAACGATGCGCCCTCCTTCGCCATTGAGTCTGGCATGGCGCAAATTTGGCAGCGGCAAAGCGGTAGAAGATATTGTGACCTTGTTTACCCAGCGCAGGCCGGAAATCAGCGGATTTTTAGAAATTTTCGGCAACCCACGCAGTTAAAAATCAAGTTTCCTTGCGCGTTGGCGCGTAAAATAGCGCGCAAGCTGATTTGAGGTTCACTTTTTACTATGCAAGAGAGACACACGGAACAGGACTATCGTGCCCTGCTGATTGCTGATACGCCCATTATTGATGTTCGCGCCCCCATCGAGTTTGAGCAAGGCGCAATGCCCGCCGCTATCAACCTGCCGTTAATGAATAACGATGAACGCGCCGCCGTTGGCATCTGCTATAAACAGCAAGGGTCAGACGCGGCGCTGGCACTGGGGCATAAACTGGTGGCGGGTGAAATTCGTCAGCAGCGCATGGACGCCTGGCGGGCAGCGTGCCTGCAAAATCCGCACGGTATTCTCTGCTGCGCCCGTGGCGGTCAGCGCTCACATATTGTGCAAAGCTGGTTGCATGACGCGGGGATTGATTATCCGCTGGTGGAAGGCGGTTATAAGGCACTGCGCCAGACCGCGATTCAGGCGACTATTGAACTGGCACAAAAACCGATAGTGCTGATTGGCGGTTGTACCGGCAGCGGTAAAACGCTGTTAGTGCAGCAACAGCCGAACGGTGTTGATCTGGAAGGGTTGGCGCGTCATCGCGGTTCGGCGTTTGGTCGCACCTTACAACCACAACTTAGCCAGGCGAGTTTTGAAAACATGCTGGCTGCCGAAATGCTAAAAACCGACGCCCATCAGGATTTGCGCCTGTGGGTGCTGGAAGATGAAAGCCGGATGATCGGTTCGAATCACCTGCCGGAATGTCTGCGCGAGCGAATGACTCAGGCGACGATTGCGGTGGTAGAAGATCCGTTTGAGATCCGTCTTGAACGCCTGAACGAAGAATATTTCTTGCGTATGCATCATGATTTTACCCACGCTTATGGCGACGAACAGGGCTGGCAGGAGTATTGCGAATACCTGCATCACGGGCTTTCGGCGATTAAACGTCGGCTGGGACTACAACGCTATAACGAACTGGCTGCAAGGCTGGATGCGGCGCTGACAACGCAACTCACCACCGGCAGCACCGACGGTCATCTGGCCTGGCTGGTGCCGCTGCTTGAAGAATATTACGACCCGATGTATCGCTATCAGCTTGAGAAAAAAGCGGAAAAAGTTGTCTTTCGCGGTGAGTGGGCGGAAGTGGCGGAATGGGTTAAGACTTATGCCTGTGGTTATTAACCCACAAAAATGCTTTTCCGTTCCTCTTTAATAAATTGTGCAACTGGTTAACTACCAGTTGCCATAGGGATATTTTTTATCTTTGATAAACTCAAGAACATATTCATCGTCTCCAAGAGAAAAATCATGCCGGGAAATTCCTTTACACATTTCCATTTTTTCACCTGAAACCGTTTCTATCAGAATCTGCTTATCCGTCAGGCGAATATTGGGCTTGTCAGGTTTCTCCAGCCACACTCCTATTTTCCCTTCCGGAGCCAGCCCGATTAACAGATACCGCAGATAATACTTTTCACTGCCACCGCCTGGTGGTGGATAAGGTGTGAGCATCAATGTCCAGACGTCTCCCGCCAGCGTTATCCAGGTTTCATACACTTTTTTATCAATCACTGAATCCCAGCAGAAATGGATAGACATAGGGGGATTTTTGGCTTTATTGAATGATAACACCCCAACCCGAAGATTATCTCTCCACTGACCAATAGTAGTGGAACTCGGAGCGGTAGCATCCAGCGTTCTGAACTGATAATAGATGCCATCGGTATCTAATAATTCCACATAGGTAACTTTTGCTGGTAGGGAGTTAGGGTAAAAAAAATTGAAATACCATTCATCATAGGGTGCAAGCAGTGATATTTTTTCTTTCGCTGCTGTCTGGACTGATCCGGCTATCATTAACGCAATGGTTAATCTATAAATTATTTTAGCTGTTATTTTCATTGTTACTTACCAGTTACCATAGGGATATTTTTTATCTTTGATAAAGTTTTTTGTACTTTCCGGATAAGAATACCCATGTTTATGGGCACTTCGGCCGTTACACATTTCCATTTTTTCACCTGAAACCGTTTCTATCAGAATCTGCTTATCCGTCAGGCGAATATTGGGCTTGTCAGGTTTCTCCAGCCACACTCCTATTTTCCCTTCCGGAGCCAGCCCGATTAACAGATACCGCAGATAATACTTTTCACTGCCACCGCCTGGTGGTGAATAAAGTGTGAGCATCAATTTCCAGACTTCTCCCGCCAGCGTTATCCAGGTTTCATACACTTTTTTATCAATCACTGAGTCCCAGCAAAAATGGATAGACATAGGGGGATTTTTGGCTTTATTAAAAACTGACGGCATCCCTGATACTTTCTCGCTCCATTGTCCAACACTTCCTGGACTGGCATTGGTACTGGCCAGCGTTCTGAACTGATAATAGATGCCATCGGTATCTAATAATTCCACATAGATAACTTCTGCTGGTAGGGAATCAGGGTAGAAAAAATTGAAATACCACTCATCATAGGGTGCAAGCAACGATATTTTTTCTTTCGCTGCTACGTTAAAATTAAGAATCATACACATAATAAAAACAAACGTTAACTTTATATTAAATTCCATTTTGTTTATTCCCTTGCATATCGTATATAGTTCTGGTCCAATTTTCATCCGGCCGATTAACAAAACTAAACGTCTTAAACGCTGATACTTCAGCAGACACCTTATTTTTTAATCGATAATCGACGGTATTCCAGTTGGAAGAACAGTGTAAATATTTTCCGGCAACGAGTAACTCTTCTGAAGAAAAAGGTTGTGGCGTAGATTTTTTCAATGAATCTTTAGCTTGTGATATTGATTTATCACATATTTTACTTAACTCCTCTGGATATTTATAATAATCATCATCTGGTATTTCATCAAATACTACCCCTGCCTCTTTAGCGACTTCATACATTACTCTTAACGCAATCTTTGACCAGTCATTGGTGATAGTTCTGCGAAATGTCACCGCTGCAGCGACCCGTTTTCTCACATTACCTAAGTGGTCAGGCGACGCTATTTCATCAATATTGGATTCAATTTTTAGGACACCAGAAGGCAGAATCGGAGCCAGCGTTGAATGGCGCCACAATAACTCTGCCTGCTGTACTGCTTTTTGGTAAGTGCTTGTCGCTTCCACCGGCACATTTCCCAGTACCGTTTCAATCGCCGGGCGACTTAAAAACAGGTACTCATCTTCCAGTGGGTCATAACCGCCACCAATATCAGCATGTGATCCAGGGAAACTTAATTCTGGCCAGCTTTCCTTTATGCTGTTGAGGCAAAAGTTATAGCGACATTCGTTCATTGCTGTGAGCTGGAATACATGTTTGGCCACACCTGGCGGTAACTTCACTTTTACCGGAAAGTTATTACCATCATGAGGGTCAAAACCATCCATCAGCCCTCCGATGGCTGCAACTGTGTCAAAAATACCTAAAAATTGCACTTCCCCGGAAGGTTTACCTAAATATTCAACTGACTGAAATGCCGTCGCAATGGTTTTAATCAGTACGGGATCACGTTCAAATACGCGATTAGTAAAGTGCCGTGCGGCTGCCGCCCCACGACTAAAGCCAAATACGTCAAACTGTAGACGCTTAATTACTAGTTTAGCATCCTTTAAATCAACAATAATCTTTGCCAGTGTCTCACGAAGCAGTGATATCGCACGGTCAGTTTTGGCAATTACCCCAGTATCATTATTTCCTAGCCCCATTCCTACCAGAGAGTCTGCTTTATTATTTTCAGTGCCTATTCCTTCAATATAAATTTCACGTTGGATTTTAGCTGACTTCGCATTTATTTCTGAGTCTTTATGGTACAACTTATTCAACCAATGAATATTCGTATAGTAATTCAAATAGCTCTGTACTCCGGATCCCGTTTTACCCTGCTTGCTCATACATTGTTTATTAAATGAGGCCAAATCCTGGACATCCAGACCATAGGTTTCTGGTTGGCAAAAACTCATACGTAAATTCGTATTGGTTAAATTGTTTCCTGTGCCATCAAAGAATACGCCAATGGTGAGGATAATTTCTCGTTCAGGCGGTATTTCTGGTTTTTCCTCGACAGGTAAGAGCGTCGGTGGGAAAAGGCGATTATAATTTTCAGGTGTGAGTAAATAACTAAATTCTGTATTGGCTGTAAGATGCTTACAGTAGATATATTCGTAGTGTATTGTTATATACTGATAGTCGAGTTCATTTTCTTTTATTATAATCTGATTCTGAGTTAACGTGGCACCACGGACTTCAATATAATAATATCTTTCCCATTTTCCATATTTATTAATACGATAAAAATAAAACTCAAAACGGCATCGTTCGTTATTATTAATGCAATTCATCAGCAGCGGTGAGCTTTTATCGAGAATTTTACAAAATTGTATCGCTTGATGATTAATGCCAAATCCTGTGTTACTTACTCCTCCCTGAAAACTAAAAACAAATATTTCATCCTCATGTCCCTGTTGATACCGATTCCCGACAGAGACTTGCGTCCCGCATCCTGCAGAAATATCCCCTTGTTGCTCCCCTGTAATGCGTAAATATATAATGTCACCCATATGATTATACCCATTTCATAGATTTTAATTATATAATACAAACTTAATAAACATCTCATTTGGTAATGTATATTAATTATATGTTTGGGCATAACATTTTTTAATTACGTGATGCACTAATAATAAAGCCGTTTATCTACCAGGTAGAAATAAACGGCTTTATCACATCACCCCACAAACTGCCTGAACAGCGCCTTACCCTTAACCAGTCGCGCGCCCAGCCAGCCGCCGCAAAGCGACAGCAGCAGCGCACCGCTACAAGGCAGCACAATCCACAATCGCCAGTCTGGCTCCCACGGGAAATCAAACACTTTCGATTGCAGTACCGCCAGTGCCGTTTCCGCACCAATTGCGGCCACCAGGCCGGATACAAACCCGAGCATGGCGAACTCACACCACAATGTCGTGCGCAGCAGTTTTTTCCCCGCACCAAGTGTGCGCCACACCACCAGCTCCTGATGACGCTGACGCATTCCCACCTGCACCTGTGCCAGCAACAGCAACATACCGCAGGCGGTGACCAGCACCACCATCACTTCCAGCGCCCGACTTACCTGCTCCAGCACCTGACCGACCTGTTTTAAAATCGCGCCAATGTCTAACAGGCTAATGGTCGGGAACTGGCGGTTGAGTTGCGTCAGCATGCCGTTGCCATTCTCCCAGCGGAAACTGGTAAGCCAGCTCTGCGGCTGCCCGTCTAATGCCCCTTCCGGGAAAATAAAATAGAAATTAGGCCGCAGACTTTCCCAGTCCACTTTGCGCAGGCTGGTCACTTTAGCGCGGAACTCCTGGGTATCGCCCATAAAAGTCACGGTATCGCCGAGGGCAACGTTTAAGCGTTTCGCCAGCCCCTCTTCCATCGACACTTCATCGGCTTTTGGCGGCCAGTTACCGGCGACAATCGGATTATGATCGGGCCGCGTATTTTGCCAGGTGAGATTCAGCTCGCGGTTGAGCGCCTCATCTTCATTGCCTTCTGTCGGCTTATCGTTAATCGCCGTCAACCGCGCCCGCACCACCGGATAAAACGATTCCGGGACTATTTGATGTTCCGCGAGGAACGCTTTTAGCGGCGGAACCTGTTCTGTGGCGATGTTGATTAAAAAGTAGTTCGGGCTTTCTGGCGGTAGCTGCTGTTGCCAGCGGTCGAGCAGATCGCCACGCAACACCAGCAACAGTGCCAGCAGCATAAAGGAGAGCGAAAATGCCGAAAGCTGGCTTAACGTTGACCACGGCTGACGTAACAGGCGGCTAACCGCCAGGCGCAGAGGTAGCGATTTCAGCGTCATGCGGCGAAGTACATTCAGCAGCATCCAGCCCAGGACACCGCACAGCAAAGCCAGTACTACCGCGCCCGCCAGCACCGCCCAGAGCAGCATACTGCCGCCCATCAGCCCGGCGAGCAGTAGCACAACCACCACGGTGACAATCGGCAGATAAAACTTCAGCGGCCAGACGTTCGCTACCACATCATTACGTAATACGCGTAAAGGCTGCGTTGCCAACAACAGGCGGTATGGTCGTAGCCCCACCAGCAGCGAAATAACCGTCATGGTGCCGAGCGCCCACAGCCACGGCCAGAGGCTGGCTGGCGGTAGTGCAGCAGGCAGAACGGGCTTGAGCAGCACCATCAACACGTTTTCGAACAACAGGCCTATCGCCCCACCGGTAACGGCTGAAAGCGCCAGCACCATCAACCACTGACCGACGATTAACTTACGCAGTTGCGCTCGCCCTGCCCCCAGCGTCTTGAGGATCGCCACCAGATCGTAGCGACTGCGACAGTAATGATTCATCGCCACCGCGACCGCCGCCACCGCCAGCAGCAAGGTCAGAAGCGCCGAAAGCAGCAGGAACTGTTGCGAACGTTCTATCGATCGCCCCAGCGCGCCTTCGTCCTGTTCCAGACCGTACCAGCGTTGTTCGGGTTTAAGCTGGGGTAACAACCATTTCTCATAGCCGTCGAGCTGGTTCTCGCTGCCGCCGAATTTATAACGCCAGGTGACCCGACTCCCCGGCTGCACGGCTCCGGTTTTATCAACATCCGCCAGATTCATCATCAGGCGTGGGGCTATCTGGAAAGGATTAAAACCGGAATCCGGTTCCTGAATCACTTCTCCGGCAATCCGCAAGGTGGCATCGCCCACGTCAATGGTGTCGCCCGTTTTCAGGTTAAGCAGTGCCATCAGGCGTGGGGCCAGCAATACGCTGCCCGCCTGCGGTTTCAGGCCTGGGGGATTAGTTTGCAGATCGCCATACATCGGGTAGATATCATCCACCGCTTTGACGTTCGCCAGTTGCGGCGTGTCGCCTGCAAAGGTCATGGTGGCGAAAGTCAGCTGCTTGCCAACTTTCAGGCCGCGCTTTTGCGCTTCCTCCAGCCATGCTTGCGGCACTTCGCGCGAACTGCGCAACGCCCGATCGCCCGCCATAAACTCACGGCTTTGCTGGCTTAAGCCCTTCTCCATGCGATCGCTGATATTGCCCAGCGCCAGCACGCAGGCCACCGCCAGGCTAAGCGCCAGCCAGACAATTAATAGCGACGGCGAGCGCCATTCGCGCCAGAACCAACGTGCAATCATGCTTCCTCCTGCAACTGCCCGTTCACCAGCCGTAAGCAGCGGTCACAGCGTGCCGCCAGTTGCAGGTCGTGGGTCACCATAATCAACGTGGTGCCATGCTCACGGTTGAGGGAAAAAAGCAGATCGGCAATTTTATCGCCCGTCTGGCGGTCAAGGTTACCGGTGGGTTCGTCGGCAAACAGCACATCAGGTCGACCATTAAAGGCTCGCGCCAGCGCCACTCGTTGCTGTTCGCCGCCAGAAAGCTGTGCCGGAAGATGATCAAGACGTTTACCCAGCCCTAACTGTTCGAGCAACGCTTTCGCCCCGTTACGACTTTCTGCGCTACTCTCACCGCGCAGCAGCGCCGGAAGCTCGACGTTTTCCAGCGCGTTAAGGGTAGGAATTAACATAAATGACTGAAAAACAAAGCCTACGTGCTTCGCGCGCAACTTTGCCCGCGCTTCTTCGTCCATATTATGTAGCGGTTGTCCCACCAGACTCACTTCGCCACTGCTGCCGTCATCCAGCCCGGCGAGGATCGCCAGCAAGGTTGACTTACCCGATCCCGACTCGCCCACCAGTGCGATGGTCTCGCCACGTTTGACAACCAGCTCAACTCCGGTGAGGATGGAGAGTTCATGCTCCCCCTGACCGACGGACTTCTTAAGATGATGAACTTCAACAATGTTTTCCGCTGGCATTTGCCCTTCCTGTTCCTGGTCCTGTTAACCTTCCGTGCCGCCGCAGCGGACACGTTATTGATTCTGGGTGATAGCCTGAGCGCCGGGTATCGAATGTCTGCCAGCGCGGCCTGGCCTGCCTTGTTGAATGATAAGTGGCAGAGTAAAACGTCGGTAGTCAATGCCAGCATCAGCGGTGACACCTCGCAACAAGGGCTGGCGCGCCTTCCGGCTCTGCTGAAACAGCATCAGCCGCGCTGGGTGCTGGTTGAACTGGGCGGCAATGACGGTTTGCGTGGTTTTCAGCCACAGCAAACCGAGCAAACGCTGCGCCAGATTTTGCAGGATGTCAAAGCCGCCAACGCTGAACCATTGTTAATGCAAATACGTCTGCCTGCAAACTATGGTCGCCGTTATAATGAAGCCTTTAGCGCCATTTACCCCAAACTCGCCAAAGAGTTTGATGTTCCGCTGCTGCCCTTTTTTATGGAAGAGGTCTACCTCAAGCCACAATGGATGCAGGATGACGGTATTCATCCCAACCGCGACGCCCAGCCGTTTATTGCCGACTGGATGGCGAAGCAGTTGCAGCCTTTAGTAAATCATGACTCATAAAGCAACGGAGATCCTGACAGGTAAAGTTATGCAAAAATCGGTCTTAATTACCGGATGTTCCAGTGGTATTGGCCTGGAAAGCGCGCTCGAATTAAAACGCCAGGGTTTTCATGTGCTGGCAGGTTGCCGGAAACCGGATGATGTTGAGCGCATGAACAGCATGGGATTTACCGGCGTGTTGATCGATCTGGATTCGCCAGAAAGTGTTGATCGCGCAGCCGACGAAGTGATCGCCCTGACCGATAATTGTCTGTATGGGATCTTTAACAATGCCGGATTCGGCATGTATGGCCCCCTTTCCACCATCAGCCGTGCGCAGATGGAACAGCAGTTTTCCGCTAACTTTTTCGGCGCACACCAGCTCACCATGCGCCTGTTACCCGCGATGTTGCCGCACCGTGAAGGGCGTATTGTGATGACCTCATCGGTGATGGGATTAATCTCCACACCGGGTCGTGGCGCTTACGCGGCCAGTAAATATGCGCTGGAGGCGTGGTCAGACGCACTGCGCATGGAGCTGCGCCACAGCGGAATTAAAGTCAGCCTGATCGAACCTGGTCCCATTCGTACTCGCTTCACCGACAACGTCAACCAGACGCAAAGTGATAAACCAGTCGAAAATCCTGGCATCGCCGCCCGCTTTACGTTGGGACCGGAAGCGGTGGTCGGCAAAGTGCGCCATGCTTTTATTAGCGAGAAGCCGAAGATGCGCTATCCGGTGACGCTGGTGACCAGGGCGGTAATGGTGCTTAAGCGCCTGCTGCCGGGGCGCGTGATGGACAAAATATTGCAGGGGTGAGTTGAAGCGCGCGCTTAAGCCCCCATGTCAAAGAAAATATCGACAACAGAGAGCGACTCCATGTCCGTAGAAAATATTGTCAACATTAACGAATCTAACCTGCAACAGGTTCTTGAACAGTCGATGACCACTCCGGTGCTGTTCTATTTTTGGTCTGAACGTAGCCAGCACTGTTTGCAGTTAACCCCAATTCTGGAAAGCCTCGCGGCGCAGTACAACGGGCAATTTATTCTGGCGAAGCTGGACTGCGACGCGGAGCAGATGATTGCCGCCCAGTTTGGTCTGCGCGCGATTCCGACCGTATATCTGTTCCAGAACGGGCAACCAGTAGACGGCTTCCAGGGGCCGCAACCGGAAGAGGCGATCCGCGCCCTGCTGGATAAAGTGCTGCCGCGTGAAGAAGAGCTGAAAGCGCAGCAGGCGATGCAACTGATGCAGGAAGGCAATTACACCGACGCCCTGCCATTGCTGAAAGACGCCTGGCAGTTGTCGAATCAGAACGGGGAAATCGGCCTGCTGTTGGCAGAAACGCTGATTGCGCTGAACCGTTCTGAAGATGCAGAAGCCGTGCTGAAAACCATTCCGTTGCAGGATCAGGACACCCGCTACCATGGGCTGGTGGCGCAAATCGAACTTCTGAAGCAGGCGGCTGATACGCCGGAAATTCAACAGTTGCAACAGCAGGTGGCGGAGAATCCAGAAGATGCCGCACTGGCGACGCAACTGGCACTGCAATTGCACCAGGTCGGGCGCAATGAAGAGGCGCTGGAGTTACTGTTTGGGCATCTGCGTAAAGATCTCACCACCGCAGATGGTCAGACACGTAAAACATTCCAGGAGATCCTCGCTGCGCTGGGTACGGGTGATGCACTGGCGTCGAAGTATCGCCGCCAGCTGTATGCGTTGTTGTATTGATTTTCCGTTGAAATGCGATGCTGTGCTGGTTTGTAGGCCTGATAAGACGCGCCATGAACTGAACCCCAAAACCTGGACAGTTTCAGTTAACCGGCTTTTTGATACTCAG
>OGCQ01001120.1_pt1 | contig 35924 bp, 29 predicted proteins | sample 1570161 | NCBI WGS metagenome assembly OGCQ01 (sample SAMEA4384402, study PRJEB24528) | human gut metagenome | reverse complement strand
AGTTCTACTTCCGTACCACCGACGTTACCGGCATCATCACCCTGCCCGAGGGCACCGAGATGTGCATGCCCGGCGATAACGTCGACATGAACGTGGAGCTGATCACCCCCATCGCCATCGAGAACGGTCTGCGTTTCGCTATCCGTGAGGGTGGCCGTACCGTGGGTTCCGGCGTCGTCATCGCCATCAACAACGACTGATTGACGTCCCCATCGGCGCATAGCTGATAAAGCCCGGCAGAGCATCGCTCTGCCGGGCTTTTTTTGCATGAAAAAATGTTTAATACTTTTTTAATATTTATGCATGAACTTTTGTAACATCCCTTGGGTATCCTATACTTGCAAGAGACAAAAAGCTTTTTTCATCAATCTTCCTGCCATTCAGGCGGAGAACCGGCTTCCGGTTCTCCGCCTTGTGGTTTTTATCGACGAATAGTCTCGCAGAATTTGCCGCCCGCAGGCGGCAAATCAAATGCAATCCATTTTCGCCCGGGGCGTGTACCTGGGCGAAAATTCTTCTCAGTCTGCAAGCCTTTTATCCCAAAAGGGACGAAGTCCTTTTGGGATAATTCAAAACAGCGGCCACTTGGGCCAGGTCTGGCGGATATAGGCCGGCACGTCCTCCCGGGGAAGGCCCAGCACCGCCCCCAGCTCGCCGTACAGTGCGTCCTCCGCCCGCCTGAGATAGCGCTCGTCCATCTGGCTGACCTTCCGCCCGTGGTGAATGGCCCAGCTGCGCCGGCGGCACACCCCCTTGATGAGGCCCGCCAGCCGTTTGCAGTCATAGGAGGCCACCACCTGGTGATACAGGTCCTTGATGGCCCGGGTGTTGTGGCTTTCGGCCTGCTCCTCCGGCAGCTGGTCCAGCTGCGCGATGAGCTCCTGCACCTCCTGCCCCGTCAGCAGCGGCCGCATCAGCACCCGGGTGTCCACCGGGGTCATCACCTGGCCGGATCGGTACAGCGGCGCAAGGGTATAGTACAGCCGGGTCTTGTCCATTCCCGGCAAAGACGGCGTCCCAACGCCCTCCACCCGGCAGACGCCCTCGCCGCCATAGACCACCATTTCGCCCGCTGCAAACATGCCGTTCATCCTCTCTTTCGTTCTTTACCATATTATACCACTTTTTCTCCAAAAGGGTAAGTCTTTTTTTGACGAATTGACAAAATCCGCCGCCCGGGAGTATAATAGGGGCCACGAAAAGGAGGTGCCGCCTGTGGAAAACCCATTGGATCAGAAGCTGGACCTGTCGGCCCTGCACCTGGGGAATATCTCCCTGGGGACGCTGCTGGGGACACTGCTGACGCTGGTGATCTGCCTGGTGGCGGTGCGGCTGCTCACCGCTTTGCTGCGCCGGGTGCTGGCCCAGACCCATATGGATGCCCGGGTGCAGAAATACCTGGTGCGGACCGTGCAGCTGGTGCTGTGGGTGGTAACGGTGCTCATTACCGCCGACCAGCTGGGCATTCCCGTCACGTCCCTGGTGGCGCTATTGTCGGTGCTGTCCCTGGCGGTATCCCTGGCGGTGCAGAACGTCCTGGCCAATGTGGCCGGGGGTCTGGTGCTGCTGGTGACCAAGCCCTTCGCCGTGGGCGACTATGTGGACACCCCCTGCGGCGCAGGCACCGTCAAGGAGCTGACCCTGACCTATACCTATCTGGACACGCCGGACGGCCTGCGGATCGCCGCCCCCAACAGCAGCCTTTCTGCCGGAAAGATCACCAACTACACCACCCTGGGCACCCGCCGCATCCAGCACAGCGTCAGCGCGTCCTATGACGCGCCGGTGCAGACCGTGCGCCAGGCTCTGCTGGACGCCGTGGCCCGGACCCCGGACCTGCTGGAGAGCCCCGGCCCGGAGGTATACGTCAATGCCTACGGCGAAAGCGGCATCGAGTACATCGTCCGCAGCTGGGCCAGAACCGCCGACTACTGGACGGCCTATTACGCCCTGCTGGAGAACATCAAGGCGGCCTTTGACGAAAAGTCCGTGGAGATGCCCTATAACCACCTGAATGTTCATATTGTAGACCCCGTGCGGGTAGAAAGAGAGACAAAAGCATGATCTGTTCCCTGATTTTAGGCGCTCTTATCGGCTGGATTGCCAGCAAGCTCATGGGCAGCCGCGGCGGCCTGATCCGCAACCTGATCCTGGGCGTGGTGGGCTCCGCCGTGGGCAACTGGCTGGCGGGCACCATCGGCATTGCCGCCACCGGCTCTGTGGGAGCCATCCTTATCGGCGTGGGCGGGGCCTGCGTTGTGATTCTTGTGGCCCGCTGGCTGTTCCATTAAGGAGGGAAAGCTCCATGAAGCCTGTGATTCATGAAACCGCCTTTGTGGCGGACAACGCCACCGTCCGGGGCAATGTCACCATCGGGGAGGGAGCCGGGATCTACTTTGGAGCGGTGCTCCGGGCGGAGACGGACCCCATCACTGTAGGCCCCGGCAGCAATATCCAGGACAACTGCGTCCTCCACGCGGACCCCGGCTTCCCCACCAAAGTGGGCCGGGACTGTACCGTGGGCCACGCCGCCATTCTCCACGGCTGCACCATCGGCGACAACACCCTGGTGGGCATGGGGGCCATCGTCCTCAACGGAGCCGTGGTGGGCCGGGACTGCATCATCGCCGCCGGGGCCTTGGTGACCCAGGGGGCCGTGATCCCCGACGGGTCCATGGTCATGGGGGCCCCCGGCAAGGTCCGCCGCCCCCTGACGCCGGAGGAGATCGCATCCAACGCCGCAGCCGCCGCCGGTTACCGCCGCGAATCCCAGCTGTATAAGGTCGGAGAGCTGTAAATAAAAAGACGCCGGACTCCGGCGTCTTTTTCTATATGCAGCTACAGCAGGAACCAGGAGGCGAAGCGGAAATAGATCAGCAGGCTGGTGGCGTCCACGATGGTGGAGATGAAGGGACTGGCCATCACCGCCGGGTCCAGGCCGATCTTCTCGGCCAGGATGGGCAGGGAGCAGCCCACGCACTTGGCAAACACCACCACAAACAGGATGGTCAGGCACACCACCAGGCACACCATAGGCGTGACGGCGGCGTTGCCCAGCAGCAGCCGGTCCACCAGCTGCATTTTCACGAAGTTGGCCCCGGCCAGGCACACGCCGCACAGCAGCGACACCCGCAGTTCCTTCCACAGCACCTGGAAAATGTCGGAAAAGTCCACCTCGTCCAGACTCAGAGCGCGGATCACCGCCACGGAGGCCTGGGTGCCGGAGTTGCCGCCGGTGCCGGAGAGCATGGGGATATACGAGTTGAGCACCAGGCAGGCCGCCAGGGCGCTTTCATAGTGGTTCAGGATCATCCCTGTGAAGGTGGCTGACAGCATCAGCACCATCAGCCAGGGCAGGCGGGCCCGCCAGGTGGCGAAAATGCCGGACTTCAGATAGGGCTTGTCCGACGGCAGCATGGCGGCCATCTTCTCGAAGTCCTCCGTGGTCTCCTCCTCGATAACATCCATGGCGTCGTCCACGGTGACGATGCCCACCAGGCGCTGCTCCTTGTCCACCACGGGCATGGCCAGGAAGTCGTATTTGCTCAGGGCCTGGGCCACGTCCTCCTTGTCGTCCATGGTGTTCACGGACACCACATTGGGGTCCATGATGTCCTGGATCAGGTCGTCCTCCTCCGCCAGCAGCAGGTCCCGGACGGACAGCACCCCCAGCAGATGCCGGGTGGGGTCGGTGACATACAGAATGTTGATGGTCTCCAGCTCGCCGCCGATGCGGCGGATGCGCTTGAAGGCGTCCTCCACCGTCATGTCCTTTTTCAGGGACAGGAACTCCATGTTCATAATGGACCCGGCGGAGTCCTCGGGGTACTGGAGAATTTCGTTGATGGACTTGCGCATCTCCGGTGTGGCCTTGTCCAGAATGCGGATCACCACGCTGGCGGGCATTTCCTCCACGATGTCCACGGCATCGTCCAGATACAGCTCGTCCAGCACCTCCTTCAGCTCGGTGTTGGAAAAACCGTTGATGAGCATCTCCTGGCTGTCGGATTCCAGCTCCACGAACACCTCCGCCGCCAGCTCCTTGGGCAGCAGCCGGTACAGCAGAGGCATCTCCTCCTCGCCGGCCTCCTCCAGCAAAAGGGCGATATCCGCAGGCTCCATAGGCAGGAACAGGTCCCGCAATCGGGCGTACTGCTTATTTTTGATAAGCGCCTCAATATTTTTCAGATATTGGTCCAATTCTTCCTGGTGATCGAACATGACCGGTTCCTCCTTTCCTGTATATACATAGTAAAAAATCCACAACGGCAGAAAGCCCATTGTGGATGTGCAGAGGGGCCACGCGGGATGCGTGACCTGGCCACCGTAACAAGCTTTAGCATCGCGGGGCGGTGAAACTGCGTTAGATGATACCTTGGCTTCGATATCGCCTGTTCAAACCCTCTCATGGTGTCTCCACCACTCTGCGGCAGCAGTCCGTATCCCTCGCGGTAGCCTTACCTACCGGAGCATATTTTATTCAAATATAGAGTAAAACAAATTCTTCCGTCTGTCAACCCCTTTTGGCAAAAATGCCTCCCCCGCCCGGGCGCGGGACCCGGGCAGGGGAGGGCGGGAGTTACTTTTTATAGGGGACGTGCCAGATGGTGTCGGCGTAGTCGGCGATGGAGCGGTCGGCGGAGAAAATGCCGCTGCGTGCGATGTTGTGCAGGCTCATGCGGTTCCACTTCTCCCGGTCGGCATAGGTATCCACCACCCGGTGGGAGGCGGCGCAGTAGGACGCAAAGTCCGCCAGCAGCAGATACTGGTCCGCCGGGCAGTCCGCGCCGTACAGCAGCCGCTGATACAGGTCCTCATAGCTGACGCCGTCCCGGAAACCGGTTTTCAGCTGATCCAGCACCCGGTGCAGCACTGGATCCCGGGTATACAGCAGATAGGGGTCATAGCTCTGGCGCAGGCGGGCGGCCTCGTCAGCGGTGAGGCCGAACAGGAACATGTTGTCGTCGCCCAGCACCTGGTGCATCTCCACATTGGCGCCGTCCAGAGTGCCCAGGGTCAGCGCACCGTTCATCATAAACTTCATGTTGCCGGTGCCGCTGGCCTCCTTGCCGGCGGTGGAGATCTGCTGGCTGACCTCGCTGGCGGGCATCAGCATCTCCGCCATGGAAACCCGGTAATTCTCCAGGAACACCACCTGGAGCTTATCCCGGCAGATGGGGTCACTGTTGATCTGGTCGGCCAGGGAGTTGATAAGGCGGATAATGCGCTTGGCCACAGCGTAGCCCGGGGCGGCCTTGGCCCCGAACAGGAAGGTCTGGGGCCGGAAGTCCATGTTGGGATCGTCCTGGAGCTGTTGATAGAGGCTGATGATGTGCAGCACGTTCAGCAGCTGCCGCTTATACTCGTGCAGGCGCTTGACCTGGACGTTGAAGATGGCGTCGGTGTTCAGGGTGACCCCCTGCTGGCGCTTGGCCCAGCGGGCAAAGGCCTGCTTGTTGTCCCCCTTGATCTGCTCCAGCCGGGAGAGCACCGCCGCGTCATCGGCGAAGCGGTCCAGGTCCGACAGGTGCCCGGCGTGGGTGAGATACCCGTCGCCGATGCAGTCCCGGATCAGGCCGTCCAGGCCGGGGTTGATCTGGCTGATCCAGCGGCGGTGGTCCACGCCGTTGGTGACGTTTCTGAACTTGTCCGGCTCCATGCCGCAGGCGTCCCGGAACACGTCCCGCCGCAGAATGTCGGAGTGCAGGGCGGACACGCCGTTGACGGCCATCCCCCCGGCGATGCAGAGGTTGGCCATGTGCACCACGCCGTCCCAGATGACGGCCATTTTCTCCGTCTTTTTGGGGTCGTGATAGAAATTGTCCACCTTCTGCTGCCAGCGCCGCGCGATCTCCTGCATGATCTGCCAGATGCGGGGCAGCAGGGTCTCGAACAGCCGCTGGGGCCAGCTCTCCAGTGCCTCGGCCAGCACGGTGTGGTTGGTATAGGCCACGGAGTGGCGGGTGATGTCCCAGGCCTCGTCCCAGCCCAGGCCCGCGTCGTCGATGAGGATGCGCATCAGCTCCGGGATCACCAGCGCCGGGTGGGTGTCGTTGATCTGGATGACGTTCTTCTCGTGGAAGTTCTTCAGGGTGCCGTAGGTCTGGATGTGCTGGCTGGTGATGGACTGCAGGGTGGCCGACACGAAGAAGTACTGCTGCTTCAGCCGCAGGGACTTGCCCTCGTAGTGGTTGTCCTCGGGATAGAGGATGGTGCTGATGGAGTCGGCCATGGCCCGCTCCTCGTTGGCCTTCAGATACTGCCCCTGGCTGAACAGCTGCATATCAATGGGCTTGGGACTCTTGGCGTCCCACAGGCGCAGGGTGTTCACATGGTCGGTGTTGTAGCCCGCCACCAGCATATCGCAGGGAATGGCCAGCACCCGGGTATAGTCCTCGTGGACCACCATCAGGTGGCCGTTGTCCCACCGGGTGCGGACCCGGCCGCCGAAGTGAATTTCCTCGGCCTCCTGGGGCTTGGGCATCAGCCACGCATCCCCCAGGTTCAGCCAGTCGTCGGGCAGCTCCACCTGCTGGCCGTCCACGATCTTCTGCTTGAAAATGCCCAGCTCATAGCAGATGGAGTAGCCGGTGGCGGGAATGTCCAGGGTGGTCATGCTGTCCAGATAGCAGGCGGCCAGGCGGCCCAGGCCGCCGTTGCCAAGGCCCGCGTCCGGCTCCATGTCGAAGATGTCCGGGGCGGAGAAGCCCAGCTCCTCCACCGCCTGGGTCAGCTGGGGCAGGATCCCCAGGTTATAGGCGTTTTTCATCAGGCTGCGGCCCATCAGGAACTCCAGGGACATATAGTGCACCCGCTTTTCCTGCTGCTCCTGGGTGCGCTCCTGGGTGTCCACGCTGCGCACGGCCATAATGTCCCGCAGGGCCAGGGCGCAGGCCTTCATGATCTCCCCGTCGGTGGCCTGCTTTTCCGTGCAGCCATAGTTCAGGCGCAGCTTCTGCTGGATGGCCTCCTTCAGGGCGTCTTTGGTATAAGTCATTTAGTGGTTCCTCCGTGATAGATCTTGGTAAATGCGCCGGTAGGCCCCGGCGCTGCGGTTCCAGCTGAAGTCCTCGGTCATGCCCCGGCGGCGGACGGTGTCAAAGCCCATCCGGTCCCCCCGGTACAGGCCCACCGCCTGCCCCACCGTCTGGCACAGGTCATGGGCGGTGCAGCCAGAGAACACATAGCCGTTGCCGTCGGGCTGGCCCACCTGGCAGGAGCGGACGGTGTCGTTGAGGCCGCCGGTCTGGCGGACAATGGGCACCGCGCCATAGCGCATGGCGATCAGCTGGCTCAGGCCGCAGGGCTCGCTGCGGGAGGGCATCAGGAACAGGTCCGCCGCGCCGTAGATCCGACGGGACAGATTGTCGGAATAGGTGATCTGGGCCGATACCCGGCCGGGCCACCGGTTCTGGGCCCAGCGGAAGGCGTCCTCAAACTGGGACTCCCCCTGGCCCAGCACCACCAGCTGGCAGCCGGTGGCCATAAGGCCCTCCAGACCCTGGCACACCAGGTCCATGCCCTTGTGGCCCACCAGGCGGCTGACGATGGCCATCAGCGGGGTGTCCGGCTCCTGGGCAAGGCCCAGCTGCCGCTGCAGCTCCGCCTTGCACACGGCCTTGCCCTCCATATGGTCGGGGTCGAAGGTCCGGGGCAGGGAGCCGTCGTGGGCGGGGTCATAGCTCTCAATGTCCAGGCCGTTGAGCACGCCGGAGAGCTTATAGTCGATCAGGTGCACCACCTGCTCCAGGCCGCAGGCATAGGCCGGGTCGTGGAGCTGGGCGGCGTAGGTGGGGCTGACAGTGGTAACGGCGTTGGCGGTGAGCATGGCCCCCTTCATCAGGTTCACGCACCCGTCCATCCGCAGGATGCCGCCGTCGTACCAGCCCCGGTTCAGGCCGAACAGGTCCTCCACGGTTTCCGGCCCGTACTTGCCCTGATACTCCACGTTGTGGATGGTGAACACCACCGGCAGGTCGTTTCCGGCGTCCCGCAGGTACACCGGCACCAGGGCCGTCTGCCAGTCGTTGCAGTGGACCACGTTGGGATACTCCGCCAGATGGGGCAGCAGGGCCACCGCCGCCTTGGAGAAGAAGGCAAAGCGCTCCCCGTCGTCCATGTCGCCGTACAGGCCCCGGCGGCGGAAATAGCGCTCGTTGTCCGCGAAATACCAGGTGACGCCCCGGTATTCCAGGGAGAACAGCCCGCAGTATTCGTGCCGCCAGCCCAGGTCCACATAGATATAGCAGCGGAAGTTCATCTTCTCCCGCCAGCGCTGGGCGATCTGGCCATACAGCGGCAGCAGCACGGCGGTATGGTCGCCCTCCGCCGCCACCGCCGGGGGCAGACTGCCCAGCACGTCCGCAAGGCCCCCGGTTTTGCAGAACGGGGCCGCCTCGCTGGTGATATACAGAATATTCATATGGTCACCTCCGGATGAACGTGTGTCATATTTCAGATCGTGACGCCCCGGGCCACCACCAGGGGATAGTTCTCGTGTCCCATCAGGGTGCGCCCCTCCTGCACGGTGACGTATTTGTCTGTGATAACGCCCCGCAGGACGGCGCCCCGGCGGACCACGGTGCCCTTGAACAGGATGCAGCCCTCCACGTCGGCCCCCGGCTCGATGCGGACGCCCCGGAACAGGATGCAGTTTTTCACCGTGCCCTGGATGTCGCAGCCGTCGGCGATAAGGGAGTTGACGCAGGAGCCGTCCATATAGGACGAGGGGGAGTCGTTTTCCTTGGCGAAGATGGGCCGCTGGGGGGCAAACAGCTCCATGCGGATCTCCGGCCGCAGCAGCTCCATGCTGCGGCGGTAATAGGCCTCGATGGTGTCGATGCGGGCGGCATAGCCGTCCCAGACATAGGCCCGGAAATGCAGGGCATCCTTCCTGTCCTGGAGAATGTTGTGGCGGAAGCTGTACTGGTTGTGTGCCATGCAGTCGGTGACCAGCTGGATCAGCAGGTCCCGGCGCAGCACGAAGATGTTCAGGCAGCGGAAGCCCTCGGGGGTGAACACGTCGTGGGCCACGTCCACAATGCGCCCGGAGTTATCCAGCTGAAAATAGGTGTCGCTTTCCGGCCCCGGCAGGGAGGTGCACACCGCCGTCATGTCCGCGCCGGAGGCGATGTGGTCCCGCAGCACGTCGTCCAGGGGCAGGTTCACCACCAGGTCGCTGTCGGTCAGCACCACATAGTCCTGCCGGATGTCCTTGAGATAGTCCATCACGCAGCCCAGGGCCTCCACCTTGCCCCGGAACCGGCCTGCGTCGCCCCGCCGCTCGGCATAGGCGAAGGCAGGCAGCAGGGTCAGGCCGCCGTGGTTGCGGCTCAGGTCCCAGCTTTTGCCGGTGCCCAGGTGGTCCAGCATACTCTGGCACTTGCCGTGCATGATGACGCCCACGTCCCGGACGCCGGCGTTGACCATGTTGGAGAGCATAAAGTCCACCACCCGATAGTTGCCGCCGAAGGGGATGGAGCCGTGGATGCGCTGCTCGATGAGCTCCCGCAGTCCGGTTTTCTTTTCATAGGAGAAAATGATGCCGTGCATTCCGTTCATGCTTCCACCTCCCCGTGATGACGGTCCAGCAGGGCCTTGGCAGGCACCACCTCGCCGGGGGCGATAACGGTGTCCGGCCCCAGGACGGCGATGCTCCAGTCGTCGGGATTTTTGGCGGTTTCCGGCGGCGTGCCCACCTGGGCCCCCCGGCCCACCCGGCAGCGCTCGCCGATGATGGCGTACTGCACCACCGCGCCCTCCTCGATGACGGCCCCGGGCATGACCACGGAGTAGCACACGCTGGCCCCCTGGCCCACCTGGGTGTTATAGCTCAGCACGCTGTTTTTCACCTCGCCCAGGATGCCGCAGCCCTTGGCCACGGCGCTGTTGCCCACGTCGGCGTGGGGCCCCAGAAAGGCCGGCGGGCAGGAGGGCGTTCGGCAATAGATGGGCCATTTCTTATCCAGCAGGTTCAGCCCGCTGCCCGGGGCCAGCATATCCATGTTGGCGTCCCACAGGGAGTCCAGGGTGCCCACGTCCTTCCAGTAGCCCTCGAAGCGATAGGCGGACATGACCTCTCCGGCCTCCAGCATGGCGGGGATGATGTTCTTGCCGAAGTCGTTGTCGGAGGTGGGGTCGGCCTCGTCCGCCAGCAGATAGGCCCGCAGCTTCTGCCAGGTGAAGATATAGATTCCCATGGAGGCCAGGTTGCTCTGGGGCTCCTTGGGCTTTTCGGCGAAGGCGGTGATCCGGTCGTTTTCGTCCACGGACATGATGCCGAAGCGGCTGGCCTCAGACCAGGGGACCTCCATCACGGAGATGGTGCAGGCAGCCCCGGCGTCCTTGTGGTGCTGGAGCATCCGGGAATAGTCCATCTTATAGATGTGGTCCCCGGACAGCACCGCCACATACTCCGGGTCGTACAGGTCCACAAAGCCGATGTTCTGATAGATGGCGTTGGCGGTGCCCTTGTACCAGGAGGCGCCGGAGGCGCTCTGGTACGGCGGCAGAATATGCACGCCGCCGTTGAGCCGGTCCAGCTCCCAGGGCTGGCCACTGCCGATATAGCTGTTGAGCTCCAGGGGGCGGTACTGGGTCAGCACACCCACGGTGTCGATGCCGGAATTGGTGCAGTTGGACAGGGGAAAGTCAATGATGCGGAACTTTCCTCCAAAGGGCACCGCAGGCTTTGCCATGTCGCCGGTGAGGACATACAGGCGGCTGCCCTGTCCGCCGGCCAGCAGCATGGCCACGCATTCTTTTTTCATGTCTGTTCGTTCCCTCCAGTCTGTCGGTTATGCCTTGTTGCTTCTGCGCCGGACCCGGCCCTGCAGAAACACCGCGCCCAGGGGCGGCACCCGCAGGGCAATGGACTTGTCCCGCCCGTGGGACGGGATATCCTCCACGGGGATGGGTCCGGTATTGCACACACCGGAGCCGCCCCAGGCGGCGTCGTCGGTGTTGAACACTTCCTCATAAAACAGCTTGCCGGGCACGCCGAAGCGATATCCCTCGTGGGCCTCCGGCGAGAAATTCACCACGCAGATCAGCTCATGGCCCTTGTTGTCCCGGCGCAGGAAGGCCAGAACGTTGTTGTGGTTGTCGTCGGCCACCAGCCACTCAAAGCCGTTCCAGTCCCGGTCGTTTTCCCACAGGGGGCGGGACTTCTTATAAAACCGGTTCAGGGCCTGGATGCAGGCGTGGGTGCGGCCGCAGTCGTCCCGGTCCAGCAGATACCAGTCCAGCTGGCCCCGGAAGTCCCACTCGTGCCACTGGCCCAGCTCCGCCCCCATAAAGGTGAGCTTCTTGCCGGGGTGGGCCAGCATATAGGCCGTGAAGCCCCGGACCCCTGCCAGCTGCCGCCAGTCGTCCCCGGGCATCTTGCCCCGGAGGGAGCCCTTCATATACACCACCTCGTCGTGGGACAGGGGCAGCACAAAGCGCTCGGAGAAGGCGTACATCATGGAGAAGGTCACGTCCTTGTGGTGGAACTGGCGGAACCAGGGGTCCATCTTCAGATAGTGGCACACGTCGTTCATCCATCCCATGTTCCACTTCAGGCCGAAGCCCAGGCCGCCCTCCTCAATGGGCCAGGTGACCTTGGGCCAGGCGGTGGATTCCTCCGCCGCCGTCAGGGCCGGGGGATCCATGGCCGCCGCCAGGCGGTTCAGGTCCTGCAGAAACGAGATGGCCTCCAGATTTTCGTGGCCGCCGTGGACATTGGGCCGCCACTCGGTCCGGCCATAGTCCAGATACAGCATGGACGCCACGGCGTCCACCCGCAGGCCGTCGATGTGGTATTCCTCCAGCCACCACCGGGCGGAGGACAGCAGGAAGGACCGCACGTCGTCCTTGCCGAAGTCAAAGACCCGGGTGCCCCAGCTCTGGTGCTCCCGCTTCAGGGGGTCGCCGTATTCATACAGGCTGGTGCCGTCAAAGTCGATGAGGCCGTGGGCGTCCTTGCAGAAGTGGGCGGGGACCCAGTCCAGGATCACCGCCAGCCCCGCCCGGTGCAGCCGGTCCACCAGATACATGAAGTCGTGGGGGTCGCCGTAGCGGCTGGTGGGGGCGAAATAGCCCACGCACTGATAGCCCCAGGAGTCGTCCAGGGGATACTCCGTCACCGGCAGCAGCTCCACGGCGTTGTAGCCCATGCTGCGGACATAGGGGGCCAGCCGGTCCGCCAGCCGGCGATAGTTCAGGAATTCCCCGTCCTCTCCCCGCTGCCAGGAGCCGCAGTGGACCTCATAGATGTTCAGGGGCCCCTCGGTCAGGGGCGTCTCCCGGCGGCGCTCCCGCCACACGTCGTCGTGCCAGTGGAAGCCGGACACATCGAACAGGCGGCTGGCGGTGTCGGGCCGCAGCTGGGCATAGGTGCCGTAGGGGTCCGCCTTCCAGCGGACCTGGCCGTCGACCCCGGTGATGACGTATTTATAGCAGTCGCCGGGCCGGGCGTCGGAAACGGTCATGACCCAGTCGCTGCCCTGCCGCTCCATGGGAACTGGCTGCCAGTGGTTGAAGTCACCGGCCAGGGCGGCCTCCCGGGCGCTGGGGGCATAGACCCGGAAGGACCAGCCACCCCCCGCCGGATGCGCGCCATAGGTCCGGTAAAGCTCTGTGTTTTCGGAAACGTTCATGGAATGATCTCCCTATATGTTATCATAACCGCCCCAAATCCCGGGGCACAATACCGCATTCTGGCCCTATTGTACCGCAAACTGCCCCCAGCGTCAAGGAATCCGCCGTTACCGGGAACGTCATTTATACGAAACATAGGACGCCGCCCTACGGCCCCTTCACCGCCGGGGCAAGAAAATCACCCGAAGGGGGCCTCCCTCCGGGTGATGGGATTATCGGAACACCTGGCCGTCGGCGTCCAGCAGCTGGCGGCGGCGGACCCGGACAAAGTCCGGCGTCAGCTCCGGCAGATACCGGGCGATGGCCTTTTCCAGCAGCTGGGGGTTCAGTCCCGGGTTCTGGGCCTGCACCGTGACAAAGACACGCAGCAGGTTCTCCTCCTGGGCAAAGGCGATGTCCCGGATCATAGGCGCGATGTCCACCTGGGCCAGCTGCTTGCGCTTGGTGCGCTTCTCGATCAGCAGCTCCTGCCGGTGGAACAGCTCCTCCAGGGCCTGCACGGCCCCCTCCGGCACCCCCCGGTCATAGTCCAGCTCCACCTCCGCCCGGAGATAGGCCAGCTCCCGCACCGGCCGCAGGGCGGGATAGCAGTCCAGGATCCGCAGCCCCTCCGGCAGGCCGCCGTTGAGCTTTTCGGCCAGACCCGCCCCGTCGGTGTCCTGGGTCACCTCAAAGTCCAGCAGCTCGCAGTCGCTGGACTGGCACACCGGTAGAGGCAGGATGATGGAGATGATGGGGTGGGGATGGAAGCCCTGGGAGTGTTTGATATCCAGCTCCGTCCGGGGAAAGGCCCGCTGCACCGTCCGCAGCAGGTCCAGATTGGAGATATAGGCCGCCGGGCCCTCCTTCACAAACAGCAGTCGCAGCTTAGACATCGCATTTTCCTCCTACCAGCCGGTTGGCGCCGCAGGCGTTGCAGTGGGTGCGGCAGTCCGGAGTGGTGACCCCGGCAAAGGCCCGCTCCCGCTCCCGCCAGAGATAGCTCTCCGTGACGCCGCTGGAGATCATGGCCCAGGGCATCAGCTCGTCCTTTTCCCGGGTGCGGTTGGCGTAAAAATGGGGATCCAGCCCGCACTGGTCAAAGGCCTCCAGCCAGCGGTCCAGGGAGAAATACTCCTCCCAGGCATCCAGCTTGGCACCCTTGCGCCAGGCGGTCTCCAGGACCTTCCCCATGCGCCGGTCCCCCCGGGCCAGGACGGCCTCCAGGAAGCTGGTGTCTGAATCGTGCCAGTTATAGGTGACGGTTTTTGTTTTGATGGCCTCCCGCAGCAGGTTCACCCGCCGCTCATACTCCTCCTTGGAGATCTGCGGCTCCCATTGGAAGGCCGTGTGGGGCTTGGGCACGAACCAAGAGGTGGACACGGTGATGCGGACGCCCCGGTTCTTGTTGCTGGCGCTTTCCCGCCAGGTGTGCATGACCCGGGCCGCCAGATCGGCGATGCCCAGCACGTCCTCGTCGGTCTCCGTGGGCAGGCCCAGCATGAAATACAGCTTCACGGCGCTGTAGCCTCCGGCGAAGGCCGTCCGGCAGGAGGCCAGCAGGTCCTCCTGGGTGACGTTCTTGTTGATGACGTCCCGCAGCCGCTGGGTCCCGGCCTCCGGGGCGAAGGTCAGGCCGCTTTTGCGGCCCTTGGCCAGCCGCTCCATCAGGCTCATGGAGAAGTTATCCGCCCGCAGACTGGGCAGGGACAGATTCACGTGCCGCTGCTGGCAGAAGGGCTCCAGCTGGTCGCACAGCTCCGTCAGCGGGGGATAGTCGCTGGTGGAGAGGCTGGACAGGGTCACCTCCTGATAGCCGGAGTCGTTGCAGGACTCCACGCCGTACTGGGCGCACAGTTCCCGGCTGCGGTTGCGGACCGGCCGGTACACATACCCCGCCTGACAGAACCGGCAGCCCCGGATGCAGCCCCGGAACAGCTCCAGCATCACCCGGTCCTGGACGATCTCCGTGGAGGGGACGATGGTTTTGGTGGGGAAAAAGGCCTTGTCCATATCCCGGACGATGCGCTTGGTCACCACCGCCGGGGCCCCGTCCCGGGGGGTGATGGCGGCCACGGTGCCGTCATCGTGATATGTCACGTCGTACAGGCTTGGGACGTAGATGCCCGGCAGCTGGGCGGCGGCCCGAAGAAACGCCTCCTTGGTCCAGCCCTCCCGCCGGGCCCGGCGGTGCAGCTCCACCAGCTCCACGGTGATGTCCTCCCCCTCGCCCAGGCTTACCAGGTCGATGAAGTCGGCGATGGGCTCGGCGTTGTACATGGCGGTGCCCCCGGCGATGACCAGTGGGGTCAGGGCCGTGCGGTCGGCGCTGTGAATGGGAATGTTTGCCAGGTCCAGCATGTTCAGGATGGCGGGAAAGGCCATCTCATAGCCCACGGAAAAGGCCACGATGTCAAAGTCCGTGATGGGCTGGCCGGATTCCAGGGCGAACAGGGGCATCCCCGCCCGGCGCATCTCCTCCTCCATGTCGCCCCAGGGGGCGAACACCCGCTGGCACCACACGCCCTCCATGTTGTTCATCACACCGTAGAGAATCCGCATGCCCAGGTTGGACATGCCGATCTCGTATGTATCCGGGAAGCAGAAGGCGATCCGGGTGTCCACCCGGGCCGGGTCCTTCTTCACGGCGTTGTATTCCCCGCCCACATAGCGGGCAGGCTTCTGCACCCGGGGCAGAATGCGTTCCAATCGTTTATCCACGGTATGTTCTCCTTTATACACGCTTTTTGCGGCCCAGGAAGGACCAGTCGCCCTCCATGATGAACAGGCTCAGCAGCATCAGGGCCGCGCCGATATAGCCCCGCAGAGACAGTACCTCCCCGGTCATGACAAAGGCCACCATGGAGGCAAACACCGGCTCCAGGGTGAAAATCAGGCCCACATGGCTGGCGGTGGTATACTGCTGCTGCACGGACTGGATGACAAAGGCCACCCCCGAGCAGAAAATTCCCAGAAACAGCGCCGCCGCCCAGGTCCTGCCGGAGGTGGGCAGATGCACCGGCTCCCCCAGCACCAGGGCCAGGGCTAAGGTCACGATGCCTACCACCGCCAGCTGGCACACCCCCAGGCCCAGGGGGTCCACCCGGGGATCCCGGACGGCCTTCTCCGTGATCAGCAGGTCCACGGCGTAGCACAGGGGGGTAATGAGGCAGATCAGGTCCCCGGAGGCGGGCCGCAGCTCCCCGTTCAGGGTCAGCAGGGCCATGCCCACCGTGCACACCACCAGCGCCGCCCCCAGCTTCCAGCCGGGCCGCTGCCGGAAGAACAGAAAGCCCAGCAGCGGGGCGAAGATCACCTGCAGGGCGCAGATGAACGCGGCGTTTGACAGGGAGGTGCGGGTGATGCCGTAGTTATAGGCCACATAGGTCCCCGCCAGGGCCAGGCCCACGATGAGGCTGTACCATAGGGTGGTGCGGTTGATGTGGACCACGTGCTTCCAGAAGATCAGCCCCAGCACCAGAAACGCCACAATAAAGCGGAAGGCGTTCAGGGTCATAGGCGGCAGATCCGCCAGGCAGATATCCGTCAGATAATAGCTGGCGCCCCAGAAAAAGGTGGTCATCACCAGCAGCAGGTCGGCGCGGCGTTGCTTGTTCATGTCTGTGTTCTCTCCTACCGAAAATCTTCACTAACATCCCATTATACCACAGATCATCCGGCAAGAAAACAGCTTTTTTCGCTTTTTGTGGCTATTTCCACAGGCCCACATACCCCTCGTCGTGGAGCTGCTTGACAAACAGCAGCGCCATAGGCAGCAGGATCATCCCCGCCACGCCCAAGGCCCGGAACCCGGCGTACATGGCCGCCAGAGACGCCAGGGGAGGCAGGCCCGCCTGGGCGGCCATGACCTTGGGCTCCAGAAGGCTGCGCACGGCGGAGATCACCGCATACAGGGCCGCCAGGGCCACCGCCCGGGGGGCCTGCCCCGCCAGCAGACACACCGCCGCCCAGGGCAGCAGCACCGTGCCGGTGCCGAACACCGGCAGGGCGTCCACCAGCGCGGTAACGGCGGCCAGCAGCAGGGCATACCGCTGGCCCATCAGCAGGAACCCAGCCAGCAGCTCGCAGAAGGTGACTCCCAGCAAAATCGCCTGGGCCCGGCACCATTTTCCCAGAGTGGACAGCAGATTGGCCTTGACCCCTCTGGCCCGGTCCAGCCGGTGCCCCAGCTGCCGCCGGAAAAAGGCCATCACCCGGGGATAGCTGCCGGCGGTGAAGAACACCGCCAGGGCCGTGGTGCCGCAGAACAGGAACACCCCCGGCAGGGCGGCGGCCAGGGCCGCCGCCGCTGTGATGCAGGCCCCGCTGGCCCGCTGGGCCACTCCCGCCGCTAGGGTCCCCAGCAGGGCGGGGACCTCCTCCAGCCAGCTCCGCAGCCACTGGGGACAGGCGGCGCAGAAGTCCTCCAGCCGCTGCCGCAGGTCTTCCGTCATGCCCGGCAGCCCCGCCAGAAGCCCGGGGAGCTGCCCCAGCAGCTCCGCCGCCTGGCGGATCAGCTGCCACACGATCACCGCCGCCAGCGCCAGTATGGCCCCGGTGACGGCGATGGTCACCACCGCCGCCGTGAACCCCCGCTTCAGGCCCATCCGGCGGCGGCACCAGGCGATCACCGGCTCCACCGCCGCCGCCAGGGCCAGGGCCAGCAGAAACGGCAGCAGCCACCGCAGCAGATACCGCACCCCCAGCCACAGCAGCACCGCCCACACGGCCCAATAGGCAGTCCGCACCAAAAAAGCCCGCTGCTTTTCCTGCATTTTTGTATGCTCCCTCCTACGAAAACAGTTGTGTTTTGTCAAACAACATGGTATGATAATGGCCAAAAGAAACGGCGGGGCCGCGTCTCCGCCGGACACATCAGCGGAGGTTTACGGCCATGAGCAATCAGAAGTATTACATCGTATCGACAGAAGCCCTGCCGGAGGTATTCATAAAGGTGGCGGAGGCCCGCCGGATGCTCCAGGTGGGCGAGGCGGCCACCGTGGGCGAGGCGGCCCGGATGGTGGGCATCAGCCGCAGCGCGTTTTACAAGTATAAGGACGCCGTGCAGCCCTTCCAGGACATGAAGGCCGGCCACATCATCACGTTTTACGCCCTGCTGAAGGACAACCCCGGCGTGCTGTCCAACTTCCTGTCTATTTTTGCCAATTCCGGCGCAAATATTCTCACCATCAACCAGACCATCCCCACCAACGGCTGCGCCGGCGTCACCATCTCCGCCGAGACCCGGGACATGGTGGAGGATCTGGAGTCCATGATGACCCGCATCTCCGCCGCCGAGGGTGTGCTGAAGTTCGAGGTCCAGGCCGCCTGACGCCGATTATAAGCGTATACATCAATATGCGCGGATAGAATGACCCCGCCTGAAAAGCCTCGCAGAGTTTGCCGCCCGCGCGCGGCAGACTGCAAGCCTTTTGCCAAAAAGGGCTTTGCCCTTTTTGGCAAACAAAACCCCGCTCTGCCATCCGGCAGGGCGGGGTTTTGTGTTTATATTTTACTTTTTCTTGCCGCCGTGGGTAGCCTTCATGCGCTTTTCGTGGTTGAGAATGGTCTTGCGCATACGCAGGCTCTCGGGGGTGACCTCCAGCAGCTCGTCATCGGCCAGGAACTCCAGGCACTGCTCCAGGCTCAGCTTCCGGGGCGGCACCAGGCGCAGGGCCTCGTCGGACCCGGCGGCCCGCATATTGGTCATCTGCTTCTTCTTGCAGACGTTGACGGTGATGTCCTCCTGCTTGGGGGACACGCCCACGATCATGCCCTCGTACACCTTGACGCCGGGGCCGATGAACAGAGCGCCCCGCTCCTGGGCGTTGAACAGTCCGTAGCTGACGGACTCGCCGGTCTCGAAGGACACCAGGGAGCCGGTGTTCCGGCGGCTCAGGTCGCCCTTATAGGGGGCGTAGCTGTCGAACACGGAGGCCATGATGCCCTCGCCCCGGGTATCCGTCAGGAACTCGTTGCGATAGCCGAACAGGCCCCGGGCGGGGATCAGGAACTCCAGCTTCATGCGGCTGCCCACGGGGGTCATCTCGATCAGGTCGCCCTTGCGGGAGCCCAGCTTCTCGATGACCGCGCCCACGGACTCGCTGGGCACGTCGGCCACCAGCCGCTCGATGGGCTCGCACTTCTTGCCGTCGATGGTGCGGTACAGCACCCGGGGGGGGGACACCTGGAACTCATAGCCCTCCCGGCGCATGGTCTCGATAAGGATGGACAGGCTCATCTCGCCCCGGCCCGCCACGTTGAAGGCGTCGGTGGCGCCGTCGATCTCCGTCACCCGCAGGGACACGTCCTTCAGGGTCTCCCGGAACAGGCGGTCCCGCAGCTGGCGGGAGGTGACGAACTTGCCCTCGCGGCCGGCATAGGGAGAGTCGTTGACGGAGAAGGTCATCTCCATGGTGGGGGCGGAAATTTTCACAAAGGGCAGAGGCTCCACGCACTCCGGGGCGCAGATGGTGTCGCCGATGGTGATGTCGCCGATGCCGGACATGGCGATGATGTTGCCGGCGGTGGCCTCGGTGATGGGCTGCTTGCCCAGGCCCTGGAACTCGTACATGGACACGGCCTTGGCCTTCTTGGCCGGGGCGTCGGGGTCGTGATAGTTGCACACGGCGATCTCCTGATTCTGCTTCAGGACGCCGCGCTCCACGCGGCCGATGGCGATGCGGCCCACGAACTCGTTATAGTCGATGGCGGACACCAGCATCTGGAAGGGCTGGTCCAGGTCCGCCTCCGGGGCGGGGATATAGCTGAGGATGGTGTCGAACAGGGGCTTGAGGTCCGTGCCCGGCACGTCGGGGGAGTAGGAGGCGACGCCCTGGCGGGCGGAACAGAACAGCATGGGGGAGTCCAGCTGCTCCGGGGTGGCGTCCAGGTCCAGCAGCAGCTCCAGCACCTCGTCGATGACCTCATGGATGCGCTGGTCGGGCCGGTCGATCTTGTTGACCACCACGATGACCCGGTGACCCAGCTCCAACGCCCGGCTGAGGACGAAGCGGGTCTGGGGCATGGGGCCCTCGGCGGCGTCCACCAGCAGGATCACGCCGTTGACCATCTTCAGGATGCGCTCCACCTCGCCGCCGAAGTCGGCATGGCCCGGGGTGTCCACGATGTTGATCTTGGTGTCGCCATACTGGATGGCGGTGTTCTTGGCCAGGATGGTGATGCCCCGCTCACGCTCCAGATCGTTGGAGTCCATGACCCGCTCCACCGTCTCCTGGTTCTCGCGGTACACGCCGCCCTGCTTGAGCATCTGGTCCACCAGGGTGGTCTTGCCGTGGTCCACGTGGGCGATAATGGCTACGTTTCTCAGTTTTTCGTTCTGCAAAGGTAAAACCCCTTTCTTTTGGGTATAAAACTTCATGCGTGAGCACTGCACCACGAAAATGCGCAAATGTTAGTGCATGAAGTTTTTGTGCATCATTTCCGGTTGCCCCACAGGGGCGAGGAAATGGCACATTTCTTGTTTTGCTATGCTTTTGCATAGCAAAATTCATGCACTGTGCGGCGCACCACGAAAACAGGCAAACTCTTCTGTGCATGAAGTTTTGTGCATCATTCCCGGTTGCCCCGAAGGGGCGAGGGAATGGCACATTCTATTTTTTGCTATGCTTTTGCATAGCAAATCTCTCAACCTTTACATTATATGCCCTGATTTTTTCAATTGCAAGAACTTTTTGCGAATTCCGGCGTTTTTATGGATTTTGCTTTTTCTTCGGGCCGGAATGTGTTATAGTGGTGGTGAAAAGGGGGAGAAAGCATGGATGAACAGGCGCTGCGGCGCAGAATAGCGGCCCACCGCACCACCCTGCAGCAGGCACGGGGGGAATACGCGGTGCTGGTGCCCCTGGTGGAAACGCCCCGGGGGCTGAGCCTTTTATATGAGGTGCGCCCGGCGAAGCTGCACCACCACAGCGGGGAGGTGTGCTTCCCCGGCGGGCGGATGGAGGCCGGGGAGACGCCCCGGCAGTGCGTCCTGCGGGAGACCTTCGAGGAACTGGGCCTTCCGGCGGAGGCCATTGAGATTTTCGGGGACCTGGACTTTCTGTACCTGCGGTCCGAGGGGCTGATGTATCCGGTGCTGGGCCGGGTGGACCCGGCGGCGGTGCTGCACCCCAGCCCCGACGAGGTGCAGGACACCTTCACGGCGCCCCTGTCCTGGCTGGCGGCCCATCCCCCGGCCATCTACCGCTATCCCCTGCGGCCGGAGATCGGGCCGGACTTCCCCTATGACCGGGTGGGAGCCTCCGCCGGATATCCCTGGCAGGCCGGGCGCATGGAGGTGCCGGTGTATGAGGGGCTGCCGCATCCCCTGTGGGGGCTGACGGCCCGGATCACCTGGTGGCTGCTGGAGCAGTACGGGGACATATTGACAGATATGGTATAATGTATCCTGGCTGAATATATAGAAAACGAGGAAACTGCTATGGAATTTACACAGGGCGCGCCCTTTGACAGCTTCGGCCTGTCCGAGGCCACCATGCGCGCCATAAGGAACAAGGGATATGAGATCAGCACCCCCGTCCAGGCCGGGTGCATCCCCCCCATGCTGGAGGGGAAGGACGTCATCGCCAAGGCCCCCACCGGCACCGGCAAGACCATGGCCTTCGGCATCCCCATCATCGAGCGCATCGACCCGGAAAGTGAGGAAGTCCAGGCGGTGATCCTGGCCCCCACCCGGGAGCTGGCCATGCAGATCACCGACGAAATGCGCCAGATCGCCGTGTGCCATGAGGGGGTCCGCCTGGTGTGCCTGTACGGCGGCCAGCCCATCGGCAAACAGATCAACGCCCTGAAGCGGCGGCCCCAGATCGTGGTGGCCACCCCGGGCCGCCTGTCCGACCATATGAAGCGCCGCACCGTCACCCTGGGCCAGGTGCAGACCGTGGTCCTGGACGAGGCGGACCGCATGCTGGACATGGGCTTTATCCACGATGTGACCCGGATTCTGGACAAGATCCCCCATCGGAAGAATCTGGGGATGTTCTCCGCCACCATCTCCCGGGAGGTCATGGACATCTCCTGGGTGTATCAGCGGGACCCGGAGGAGATCACCGTCCAGGCCACCCGGGAAAACAAGCCCGATATCCTGCAATACCGCATCGAGGTGCCGTCTGACAAGAAGGTGGACGCCATCGCCTCCATCATCCGCGCCCAGCAGCTGGACCGGGTCATCTGCTTCTGCAACACCAAGGGCTCCACCGAGCGGCTGACCAAGTTCCTGCAGCTGCGGGGGCTGGACGCCCAGTGTATCCACGGCGACATCCCCCAGCGCAAGCGGGAGGAGGTCATGGCCCGCTTCCGGGACGGACAGCTCCATGTGTTCGTGGCCACGGACGTGGCCAGCCGGGGCATCGACGTGGACGACGTGGACGCGGTGTTCAACTTCGAGGTGCCCGAGGAGAACGAATATTACATCCACCGCATCGGCCGCACCGGCCGGGCCAAAAGGCACGGCGTGGCCTATACCCTGCTGTCGGACTTCCCCTCCCGCATGCGGCTGGACGACATTGCCCGCAACACCCGCAGCCAGATCATCCCCGCCACCCTGGAGGAGGACGGCCGGGTGACCCCTGCGGAGCCCAAATCAAAGTAAGGAGCGTGGCCCCTATGAAACGACGGATACGGTACATGGCCCTGGTGCTGGTGCTGTGCATGCTGGCCCTGACCGGCTGCGCCCAGCCGCGGGACACCATGACCCTGCGGGTGTGCCTGGACGCCGCCCCGGCCACCCTGGACCCCGCCATGGCCTCCTCCGACGCTGAGCGCACGGTGGTGGCCCACCTGTTTGAAAATCTCATGAAGCTCTCCCGGGGGGAGGACGGCGGCATCCAGCCGGTTTACGCCGCCGCCAAATCCTACACCGTGGAGGACAACCTGGACGGCACCGAGACCTATACCTTCACCCTGCGGCAGAACGTCCGCTGGTCCGACGGGCAGACCGTCACCGCCCACGACTTTGTCTATGCCTGGCAGCGGCTGGCGGACCCGGCCACCGGCTCCCCCCATGCGGCCCTGCTGAACATGGTGGCGGGCTTTGACCAGGTGCAGGCCAAGCAGGACGGAAGCCTTCTTCAGGTGTCCGCCCCGGACGACTTCACCTTCGTGGTGAAGCTCTCCTATAAGTGCGCCTATTTCCTGACGGATGTCTGCGCCGGGACGGCCACCATGCCGGTGCGCAGCGACGCGGCGGAGCGGGAGGACTGGTCCCTGCACTCCGAGACCCTGCTGACCGACGGCCCCTATCGGGCCACCGGCTGGAACGAGACGGGCCTCACCGCCCAGGCGGCCGACGGGTACTATGACGCCCGCCGCCTGGGGCCGGACGTGCTGGAGTTCCGGTTCGAGACGGACGGCCAGACCCGGGCGGACCTGCTGTCCGGCGGCGACGTGGACTTTGCCATGAACCTGCCGGAGGGCGACACCTCCGATCCCTATCCCCAGACCACCCTGCTGCTGCTGAACCAGCGGACCGGCAGTCTGGAAAGCGAGTCCCTGCGCCGGGCCCTGGCCCTGGCCATCGACCGGAACGCGCTGACGGAGGACCAGCCTCTGGACCCCGCCCAGGGCATTGTCCCCCCGGGGCTGCGCAACACCATGGGCGGCGACTTCCGCCAGGGCAGCGGCAGTCTCATCGACAATGAGCCCGATAACTACGAGGCCCTGTGCCAGCAGGCCAGGACCCTGCTGGAGGAGGCAGGCGGCGTGAAGGCCGCCGGGCAGATCACCCTGCTGTATGACAGCACCGACGAGACGGCAGCCCAGACCGCCGCCGCTGTCCAGGACGCTTGGAAGCAGAAGCTGGGGCTCATCGCCATCCTGCGGGGGGCCACGGCCCAGGAGCTGGCGGACGCCCTGAACCAGGGCGAGTTTATGGTGGCACTGACCACCGTCGCCGCCGACCGGGGCGATGCCTCGGGCCTGCTGTCCCTGTGGGAAAGCGGCAATGGGTACTTCTATTCCACCGCCTATGACATGCTGCTGCGGGCGGCGGACGCCTCCGGCCATGTGGAGGTCCGGGACGCCTATCTGGAGGACGCCGAGGCCATGCTGGTGGAGGACGGCTGGGTCATCCCCCTGTACTATGTCCACCGTCACAGCGGCCTGGCCCAGCAGCTGACGGCCCCGCTGTACGACGGCACCGGCGTGTACCGGTTCTCCGCCGTTGTGCGCCAGACGCCGCAGTAAACCACGGGATTCGGGAGGAAGCATCATGAAGGAAACCGTACTGCTTACCGGCGGAGCCGGGTTCATCGGGTCCCACATCGCGGTGGAGCTGCTGCAGCGGGACTATGACGTGGTCATCGCCGACGACCTGTCCAACAGCCGCCCGGACGTGCCGGAGCGCATCGAAAAAATCACCGGCCGGGCCCCGGTGTTCTATCGGATGGACGTGTCGGACCGGCAGGCCCTGGACCGGGTGTTCCGGGCCCATGACATCGCTGCGGCGGTGCACCTGGCCGGATACAAGGCTGTGGGCGAGTCCGTGCAGAAGCCCCTGGCCTATTACCGGAACAACCTGGACACCACCCTGGCCCTGCTGGAGGTGATGGCGGACCACGGGGTCCACCGGCTGATCTTCAGCTCCTCCGCCACGGTGTACGGCAATGCGGAGGCCCCCTGCCGGGAGGATATGCCCACCGGCGGCTGCACCAATCCCTACGCCTGGACCAAGCTGATGATCGAGCAGATCCTGCGGGACGCCGCCAAGGCGGACCCTTCTCTTGCGGCGGTGTGCCTGCGGTACTTCAACCCCGTGGGGGCCCACGAAAGCGGCCTCATCGGCGAGCTGCCCAACGGCATCCCCAACAACCTCATGCCCTATATCACCCAGACCGCCGCCGGTATCCGCCGGGAGCTGACGGTGTTCGGCAACGACTATCCCACCCCTGACGGCACCGGCGTCCGGGACTATATCCATGTGGTGGACCTGGCCCGGGGCCATGCGGCGGCTCTGGACTACTCCCGGAGCCATCCGGGCTGGGAGGCCATCAACCTGGGCACCGGACGGGGCAGCAGCGTGCTGGAGATCGTGGAGACCTTCCAGCGGGTCAACGGCGTGGCGGTGCCCCACCGCATCGGCCCCCGCCGCCCCGGGGACCTGCCCACCTGCTATGCCGCCACGGACAAGGCCGCCCGCCTGCTGCACTGGCACGCGGAAAAGGACCTGGCGGATATGTGCCGGGATTCCTGGCGCTGGCAGCAGAGCCAGCAGTGACCCCACCTGTTCCCGGGCCGGTATAGGCGCTGCCTGTACCGGCCCGCAGCGCTTTCGAAAAAGGAGAATTTTGCTATGCCCATTCGTTCCAGGGCCGCTGCTGCGGCCGTGCATATCCTGACCGCCCTGTGCGCCGCCGTGGGGGTGGTGCTGCAATGCGGCTTCTTCGGCGGAAGGCTGAACCTGGCCGCCCTGCAATACTTCACCCTGATGAGCAACATCCTGTGCGCCGTGTATTTTGCCGGAGCCGCCGTCCGCACCCTCCGCCGGGGGGACACCTGGCTGCCGGTGTGCAAGGGAGCCCTGGTGATGGCCATGGCCATCACGGGCATCACCTTCCACCTGTTCCTGGCCGCCGGGGACTTCAACATGGGCCCCACCCAGCTGATTACCAACCACCTGCTCCACACCGCCGCCCCGCTGCTGACGGTGCTGGATTGGCTGCTGTTTGACGAAAAGGGGCACTATCGCCGGTTTGAACCCTTCCTGTGGGGTATTTTCCCGGCGGCCTACTTCGTATACACCATGATCCGGGCCCGGGTCAGCAGCTTCCGGTTTTACAACGGCTCGCCGTACCCCTACCCCTTCATGGACGTGGACGCTCTGGGCTGGGGCAAGGTGCTGCTGATCTTCCTGGCCATGGCCGCAGCCTTCCTGGCCCTGGGCTATGTGCTGGTGTGGATCGACCACCGCCTGGCCCGGCGGCAGAAGCGATGACCGGCCGCGGAGACCCGGCCCGGGATATGGAGGCCGCCCGGGCCATCGCCCGGCAGGCCGCCGCCCTGGGAGGCCGGGCCTACTATGTGGGGGGCTTCGTCCGGGACCGTCTGCTGGGCCGGGAGAACACCGACGTGGACATCGAGGTCCACGGCCTGACTCCCCAACAGCTGGAGGAGATCTTAGACGGCCTGGGAGGCCGCCTGGAGATGGGGGCCAGCTTCGGGATCTACGGCCTGAAGGGCTATGGCCTGGATATCGCCATGCCCCGGCGGGAGCGGGCCATTGGCCGGGGCCACCGGGATTTCGACGTGACCGTGGACCCCTTTCTGGGCACGGAGCAGGCCGCCCGGCGGCGGGACTTCACCATCAACGCCCTGATGGAGGACGTGCTGACGGGCCGGGTGCTGGACCATTTCCGCGGCCTCCGGGACCTGCGCCGGGGCGTGCTGCGGCACGTGGATGACCGGACCTTTCCGGAGGACCCTCTGCGGGTGCTGCGGGGGGCCCAGTTTGCCGCCCGGTTCGGGTTCACCGCGGCCCCGGAGACCATCGCCCTGTGCCGGGGCATCGACCTGTCCGCCCTGCCGCCGGAGCGGGTGGAGGGGGAGCTGCGCAAAGCCCTGCTTCAGGCGGAGCGCCCCTCGCTGTTTTTCGAGACCCTGCGGGACATGGGCCAGCTGTCCCACTGGTTCCCGGAGGTGGAGGCCCTGATGGGCGTGCCCCAGGAGCCGAGATTTCACCGGGAGGGGGACGTCTGGACCCACACCATGCTGGTGCTGGACCAGGCGGCGGCTCTGCGCAGCCGGGCCCGGCAGCCCTTTCCCTTTATGCTGGCGGCCCTGTGCCATGATCTGGGCAAACCGGCCGCCACCGAGTATGTCCGGGGCCGCATCCACGCCTATGACCACGAGTCGGCGGGGGTGCCCCTGGCGGACGCCCTGGTGCGGCGCATCGTGGGGGACAAGGCGGCGGCCTATGTGCGAAACATGGTGCAGCTGCACATGAAGCCCAACGCCCTGGTGGGGGCCGACGCCTCCGTCAAGGCCAGCAACCGGATGTTTGACCGGTCCATAGAGCCAGAGGACCTGATCCTTCTGGCCTCGGCAGACGGCCGGGGCACCCATAGCCTGTGGCCCTGGGAGGATACGGAGCCCTGGCTGCGGCAGCGCCTGGCCCTGTACCGGGAGCTGATGGCCCGGCCCCAGGTCACCGGGGCGGACCTCATCGCCGCCGGTCTCACGCCGGACAGCCGCTTCCGGGAGCTGCTGGCCTATGCCCACAAGCTCCACCTGGCGGCGGTGCCCCACGACAGCGCCCTGAAGCAGACCCTGGCCTATGCCCGGAAGCTCCGCGTCACAGAAAATTAACTTGCAAAAGAACCCCTCCTGTGGCATGATAAACAAGATGTTATCATGCCGCAGGAGGGATTTTTATATGCGCATCACCGTCATCGGCTGCGGGCGCTGGGGCTCGCTGATCGCCTGGTATCTGGACCGCACCGGCCACGCCGTCACCTTGTATGGCCGCCCCGGCTCCCGGCATATGCAGCGCTTTCTTGCCGCCCGCCGCAACGACCTGCTGGAGCTGCCGGAAAGCATCCGGCTGTCCACGGACCTGTCCTGCGTCCGGCAGGCGGAGATCGTGGTGATCTCCATCGGCTCCCAGGGACTCCAGGGCCTGATGGACCAGCTGCGGCCCCTGACCCTGCGGGATAAGATCTTCGTTTTGTGCATGAAGGGCCTGGAGCAGGGAACGGGCCGCCGCCTGAGCCAGATCGCCCAGGAGAATCTGGACCCCTCCAACGCCGTGGCGGTGTGGCTGGGCCCGGGCCATGTGCAGGAGTTTTACCGGGGCATCCCCAACTGCATGGTCATCGACAGCAGCCGGGAGGACGTGAAGCGCCTGCTGGTGCGGTCCTTCTCCAGCGACCTGATCCGCTTTTACTATGGGGAGGACCTCATCGGCAACGAGGTGGGGGCCGCCGCCAAAAACGTGGTGGGCATCGCCGCCGGATTTTTAGACGGCAAGGGCCTGTCCAGCCTGAAGGGGGCCCTGATGAGCCGGGGCACCCGGGAGGTGGCCCGTCTCATCCAGGCCATGGGCGGCAGCCAGCTTTCGGCCTATGGGCTGTGCCACCTGGGGGACTATGAGGCCACGGTGTTCTCCCGGTACAGCCACAACCGGCAGTTCGGCGAGTCCTTCATCCGGGGAGAGACCTACACGGACCTGGCGGAGGGGTACTACACCGTGGAGGCCCTGGTGCTGCTGGGGGAGCGCTATGGCGTGGAGCTGCCCATCTGCCAGGCGGTGCACCGCATCCTCTACTGCGGCGCGGACCCCATGGCGGAGCTGCGCACCCTGCTGGACCGGGACCTGACCCGGGAATTCGGCGAATCCTGAACAGATGGCTTTTCCCAAAAGCCTCGCAGAGTTTGCCGCCCGCAGGCTGCAAGCTGCCCGAACCCCCTGTATCCCATGGGATACAGGGGGTTCGGCTTTATGCTTCTTCCCCGCTGAGCTTTCCGTCCTGCATATGCAGCCGGATATCGGCGGCCTCGGCCACCTTGGGATCGTGGGTCACCACGATGACGCAGCGCTCCTCCTGGTGGGCCAGCCGCTGGAGGGTCTCCACGATCATCCGCCCGTTGTCGCTGTCCAGACTGCCGGTGGGCTCGTCGGCCAGGATCACCCGGCTGCCCGCCGCCAGGGCCCGGGCGATGGCCACCCGCTGCTGCTCGCCGCCGGACAGCTGATTGGGCAGCTTCCGGAAATACGACTCCCGGATGCCCATATCCGTCAGCCGCTGCCGGGCCAGCTCCAGGGCCTTTTCCTTGTCCATTTTCTGCAGCCGCAGGGGATAGCACACGTTTTCCTCCGCCGTCAGCAGCGGAAACAGGTTGAAATCCTGATAGATCACCGACACCGTGTCCCGCCGCAGGGCGCTGCGGTCCATGAGCCGGATGGGCTGCTCGTCCAGGGTGATCTCCCCCTCCGTGGGCAGCTTCAGCCCCGCTAAAAGGCTCAGCAGCGTGGATTTGCCGCTGCCGGAGGCCCCCATGATGGTGTACAGGGTCACGTCGTGGAAGGTATAGCTGACGCCGTCCACGGCGGTGACCCGCTGATACTTCCCGGCATAGGTATAGGTAACGTTTTGCAGCTGGATGTTCATATTTATTCCCTCCCCAGATTTGATTCCAGAAACTTTCGCCGCATGGTCAGAAGATACGCCAGGGCCGTGCCCGCCAGGTTCATCACCCAGAAGCCCGCCACCGGCCCCCAGGCCGGGGCCGTCCGGAAGGCCAGCCAGAAGCCCCCTGCGCCGATGATCACCCCCAGCAGACTGAGGATGCCGTGCTCCGTCAGGGCCCACACTAAGATGCTGCCCCGGCTCTGGCCCAGGATAAACTGCAGCTTCAGCTCCCGGCTGCGGTGGCGCAGCAGCAGGATGCTGAACACCGCCCCCACTCCGAAGGAGGCCAGCCCCAGCAGCCACGACACCAGCCCCAGCAGCCGCTGGTTCTGCTGCAATTGCTCCACGGTTTTCACCAGCACATCGTCATAAACGGCCAGGGCGAAGGGATAGGTGCGGTACAGCCGGGACCCCTCCCAGGGCACCGGGGTGCCGTCCTTGGTGGGGGCCACGAAATAGCGGCTGGCGTACCCGTCCCAGAACTCGCCGATCTTCCGGTTGTCCGCCATGGCGGCGGACAGACTGTCCAGCGTCAGACCGCCGTAGGTCTCCTCGCACAGCTGCCGCACCACCCACCAGGAGCAGTACAGCCGCCCGGACCCGCCGGTATAGGTCCCCGCCGCCAGGAAGCGGTGCTGGATATTGTCCCCCTCCACCCCGGTGAACTCCAGGGTCACATAGCCGTCCCCGTCCACCAGATGCGCCTGCTCCTCCGGCAGCAGCAGGGAGAAGCCCCGCCCCCGGAACATATCCTCGCCGAAGCCCTCCCGCCAGATGACGGTGCAGCCCGAGGAGGCCAGCAGGGAGCTGTCCGCCTTCAACCCGGTGACGCCGCTGAGGGTCAGCCGGTCCTGGTCGCCGGGGGTGGTGCAGTACACCGTGGACCGCACCTGCACATCCCGGACATAGGGGGCGAACAGGTCGTTGTCCTGGAATTTGCCGTAGGTTTTTTCCCCGTCGAACAGCCGCAGCACCCAATCCGGCAGGTTCAGCTGGTCCGACTGGGTCCCCGTGAGATTGGTGACGCTGCACCGGACCTCCAGATTGTCATAAACCTCCTCAATGCGTGCGGCCATCTGGTCCCGGGACCGCTGGAGCATACACAGGGCCAGGGAAAACGCCAGGGCCGTCAGCACCACCACCAGGCACAGGCTGGTGCGCTTGCGCATCTGCTTGAAAAAATAGGGCGTCATAGGCGGTCCTCCTTTCGCCTTTTGATTTGCTTATTCCGCCTTGCGGATACCCCGCTGTGCGGTGGATACGCTGACCAGGGCAATCACTGCCAGGGCAATGGCCAGGGCTGCGGCGCACAGGGCGACGGTCTGGCCGACGGACACCTTCAGCGTCAGATCAGAGCCGGTCAGGGCCTGGATTTTGTCCGTGGCCCAGGACATACCGGGGATGCTGACCGCCAACGCGATGATTGTCCCCGCCAGGGCCATCAATGCCGAGGGCGTCCAGATTTGTCCCGCAATATCCCGGCGTTTTGCACCTAGTGTCCACATACGCAGGGCGGTTTTCCCCTCCTGCATGGGAAGCAGTACGCAATACGCCGCCAGAACCACCGCCCACAGAGCCAGGCCCACATAGAGCACCGTCCGGGACACCCTGGTATAGCCGTCCAGACTCTCCACAATATCGCTGTACCCCTGGTCGTAGTAGGTCACCGCGCCGCCCAGATCGTTTTCCTCCAGCCGGGCCTCCACCTGGTCGATGGTGCCGTTTTGCAGAATCAGGCTGGACCACACGCCATAGTTGCCGGTTACCGTCTGACAGGTGACGCTTTTTCCCGGCACAAACACGCTGTTGGGGGTGAAGCTGGTGGGGGTGGTCACCCACTCGTTGCTCTGGCGGTACAGGCCGATGATGGTGTACTCCGTCTCCTGCCGGAAGCCCTGGTCCGGCAGATAGCAGGAGGGCCGGGGGTTATATTCGTGTATGTAGGAATACCGCAGGTCCTGGTCGTATTCATACAGGGACAGCGGCAGAACGTCCCCCACGTTCAGGCCGTTTTCCCGGGCCAGGGACTCGGAGATCAGGCACACCGGCGCGCCGGAGCTGTACTCCTTCTGGGAGATGCTGCGCCCCTGGGTGACCATAGTGGTCCCGGCGGCGAAATCCGCCAGAGCCTCTAAGTGGTTCACCGCCAGCACCGGCACGCTGTGGCTGTTGACCCGGACGGACTCCATGGCCTTCTGCCAGGTGGGGGAGGAGGCGATCATCTCCTCCGCCGTGACGCCCTCCGGCAGAATGGTGAAGGAAGCCAGGTCATAATCCGTGTCATAGGCAATGACCCGCTGAACGGTCCACTCCCATTTCTGTTCCTCCACATTCCACTGCTCATCGTATAACGTCCAGGGCTGGGAGCAGTCATCGACATTGAAGGCAATGGTGTTCAGTCGCCGAAGGTCTATGGTGGACTCATTGCCGGTGACGGGGTCCTTATACAGGGGCGCATCGTCCGGCCAGGGATTTCCCTCGCCGTCCGTTATGGTGATGGCGGTGGTGCGGTCGGCATAACGGATCAGGTTGTTCTCAATATCCAGGCTCCGGGGGTCCACCTCATAGCCACTGAGTCTCAGGTCCTCCGCAATGAGGCAGCGCTGCTCGAAATCCAGGTCGCGGTAATTGTGGGTAAACACCAGGATCCGCTGTCCGGCCTGCAGCGCCTTGCCCGCCGCATCCGACTCGCCGGCGATCTGCAAATAAAAATTTGCGTTCCGGCCGGTGGGGTCGTTCCAATCGCCGCTCATGGCTTGCACTCCCAGCACCTTGCCGGAGACGACCCAGTTGAAAAAAGCGCCTGTATCATACTCTCTGGGATAATAGACCCTCTCCTCCCCCACCTCCGTGATCTCGATCTCCAGGATGGCGAAGTTATAGGGGACGTCCTCATCGTTATCAATGCGGGTGTCGGAGCTGTCAACGTCCATTTGATAAAATGTGGTCAGCGGCGTGAGCTTCGGACTGTACCCCCCGGCAAGGCCCATGGTGGCCTGATCGCGGATGATGCTCCAGCCCTTCTGGGCGGCCTCCTTCAGAAACTCGTTGGCTTCGTATGTGGGGCCAATATCCTCGTATACTATGTCGCCGCTGGACACCAGCTGCCGTTTCCCGCCGGTAACCACCGCCACGGTGGTATAGGTCTCCTCCACCCCGGCCCGGGTCTGGACCGCCGCCCAGAACTGCCCCCCGGACAGGGCCAGGATCACCCCCGCTAAGGCCAGCAGCAGTGCGCCGAAGGCCGCCTTCACCGGCCGCCGGGTCAGTTGGTGCATGGGATTCATAGAAACAGCTCCTTTCGCATCGGTCAAATGGGCGCAGAAAAGACTACTTATGATAAATCATATACGGAGTTTATCATAAGTAGTCCTTCCTGTCAAGCCCTAGTTTCAAAGTTATGAGGGTGGGCGGGGCGGCTTTCGCCGCCCGCACCCGGGAATTATGGCAAATTGACATCGTCACGCCGTCACGGGGACGGGGTCAACGCGCTGTGTTAGCCGACATCCTGCGGACGTGCAGCCGGTGAGTTTAGTCTCCTTGGACTTAACATAAGGGCATACGGTACAGCCCGTAGTGATGACAACATTGTGCTTTGCCGGATTTGCCAGCTCATGATTGTAAACGGAAGTCGTTTCGATCGAGTGCGATTCGGCACGATCACTTGTGTCGCTTTGCCGTTCCTCATAGCCGCACTTGCTGCACCGGTACAGGGAGCCTCGGTTCCATGTGTGCGTGCTAGCGGTATAGTCATACCACGTTATACCCTTCTGAAGTAAGACTAACGTGTGAAAACAGGAAGCACGCTGTTCTTCGGCAAATGCCGATGCACACAGGGAAAACGTCAAAACGGCGGCCAGCAGCGGCGTCAGACAACGATGTAGGGCTTTTTTCATGTGCATATCCTCCTTTTTACGCATCCATCGGCATCGGCTTCAATCCCTGAGCTTCCCGGCACCCCGCAGCCGTGCAGCCGGTGAATCCGAAGTCCCGATCCATCAGGTAATTGCAGTGCCTGCAGTTTGTCAGCTTGGTATAGGTATGCTTAGTGGGGTTGGAGCCGGAATGGTTGCTGGTATATGTTGTTCTGCCTGTATGTTCTTCTGTTTCCGAATGCCAGGCGTTGCGGGGCTCCTGTTTCCCGCATTTAGAGCATTCCATCAGGTCGCCCTGGTTTTTTTGGTGTAATGTGGCCGAAACTGGATCGTACCAAGTATAATCTCCCGAAATAATTCGCTGATAGGAGTGAACGCATGTGCTCGCCGCAAATGCGGGAACTGCCAAGGAAAGGGACATCATCAGTGCCAAGGACAAGCAGAGGAAAATCTTTGCCAATTTTTTCATGACAGGGTTTGCTCCTTTCGATTTTTGTCTTTTGAATCATTCGCTGCGGGTAGGGACGCTTCTTACTGCATGGGCCTCACCTCCGTACAATCAAACTTTTTCAACCAGTATAGGTTTTTCTGATTGTCTCTGAGCGCTGCCACTGACCGGCCACGGACCAGGTTATGGACATAGTATACTCGGCGCCCTTCACGGCTTTAACCTGCTCAGTGATAGAGGCGCTGCCTTTTCCCTGGTCTGTCCAGGCTCCCACAACATCCCACCCTTTGTACAGCGTAACATTGACTACAACCTTGTCTGTGCTGTAATCTGCTGTACAAGTTACATCACAAACAGCGAAGCCGTTCTTAAACGTTAGTTGGAATAGACTATCTGGCACGCGTCTTTGTGATGCATAGGATGTTGTAATTACTCCTGACAGTATAGCCAGTATCAGGAGAATAGAACTGCATTTTTGATTCATGTGAAGCCCTCCGTTTTTATCTTTGCTATATTAACGAAGCAGACCCCCAGAATCTTACAGCAAAATTTTACATTTTTTCAATTTGTGGAATTGCACAAAGAAACGCTCTCCGCCATGGCGATTATGACGGACTCATCCACATTTGCGTGGATAGAGAACATCAGGTTCTGTGCCGTGTCAAACCAGATAATGACGTTGGCTGACTCCGAGCTTTGGGGCAGGATCAGCTTGCCGCTCATGCCGGATACCGTGATATCCTTTACCGTATCCGACTCGGCGATACCCACGCTGGAAGCTGTGCCATCCTGCATATAGAGATAGGAGAAACGAATCCACTGCTTTCCGGTGCACTCATAGGTCACCCGGACGTTCCAGTCTGCCTCCGCCCGCTCCGTTTCCGTATAGCCCTCCGGCAGGGCGGCGATCCGGTATTGGGGCAGAGCCTGGGCGGGGCCGTCGCCGTGATAGCGGAACTCCACCCGGCGGCCATTCTGCTCCATGGTCCAGCGGACGATATCCGCCCGGGCCTTGGGGCTGACGGCCAGCACCATGGCCGCCGACAGCGACAGCATCAGCAGCACCACCGCCGCCCGCCGGGCCACGGCGCGCCAGGGGTAGGGGTTTCGCAGCCGGAACCACAGCAGCGGGTCCCGCAGCATCTCCCGCATACGGCGGCGGTGCCCCTCGGACAGCGGCACTTCCGTCTCCGGCGGCGTCTGCGCCTCCTGGTCCGCCGCGTCCAGCAGCGCCCGGCGCAGCATCCGGTCCAATTCCTGATCGGTCATGGTTCGATCCCCTCCTCCCCAAAAATTTTCCGCAGCAGCGCCCGCCCCCGGGACAGCCGGGTGTTCACGGCGCTCTCCGTCAGGCCCAGCCGCCGGGAGATCTCCGCCGTGGACCAGCCCAGCACCAGCTTCATCTCCAGGGCGGCCCGATAGGTGTCCGGCAGCCGGGCGAACAGCTGCACCATGGACGAATAGTCCGGCAGATCCCGGCTTTGCCCGGCAAAATCCGCCCAGCCCTCCTCCAGCGGCAGGTGGCAGCGCCGCCTGCGCAGAATGGTGATGGCCTCGTTCCTCACTATAATAACGAGCCAGCCCCCCAAATCCTTACAAGGAATTTCATAAATTTTTGAAAAATTTTCAATCACCCGCAGAAACGCCTCCTGCACGGCCTCCTCCGCGTCGTGGGGGTCATGCAGCACGGCCAGGGCCGTCCGCTCCATCACCCGGTGATACCGACGGTACAGCTCCCGGAACTGTTTCTTGTCCCCGTCGCTTTCCAGCGCGGCCAGATATAGCGAAAGCACGGCGTCCGTCACCCCCCTTGCCCGTGTCCGGGCCGGTTTTTCAGCCTATTATACCATATTCCGCCTCCGTACTCAATCCCCCGCCCGTCGGCCCCGCCGCGCCCAAAAAGCCGCTGCGGACCCGCAGCGGCATGAGCGCGCTCTGACTTATAAAATAAGTCAGAGCAAGCGATACAGAAGATTACTCCGACATAGTGCCGGCGGCGACACAGAAACGATACGGCAAAAGAAAGAAAAAACCCAAATCGAAGCCCAGCGCAGCGGGTTCGATTTGGAAAGGAGGAGCAGCGGCATGAGCGCGCTCTGACTTATAAAATAAGTCGGAGCAAGCGATACAGAAGATTACTCCGATATAGTGCCGGCGGCGACACGGAATCGATACGGCAAAAGAAAGAGAAAAACCCAAATCGAAGCCCAGCGCAGCGGGTTCGATTTGGAAAGGAGGAGCAGCGGCATGAGCGCGCTCTGACTTATAAAATAAGTCGGAGCAAGCGATATAGAGCTTGCTCCGACGTGGTGCGAGTGGTGATACAGCATTTTTCAAAAAACACAGTAATATCAATGGTTTTAGGACACCCGAACAGCGAAATTACTTGTATTCCGCCCTCTTGAAACCGTCAATTTCAGCAGCTATTGCTCGGTTCATCTTCAGGTAAGGAGACGACATCCTTGCAATAATCAGTACATAGCGCGTCTGTTTACCCAAAGTGGCGCTTGGGTCGGCAGGCGCGCTATTTTTATGCCCAGATGCGGGCGAAGGAGGTGTTATTGTGAAAGCATATGGGAAGTCGTGGGGCTACAACGTATATGACTGCCGGTACTGCCTGTACCGGAAAGGGAAGCTAAAGGGCTGCGTCTACCCGGACGGCTGCTGCTGTCCCGTCCCGCAGAAGCCCGAAAGACGGAACGGCATAGAACAAGTTTACGAAGCAGAGGCGGACAGTGCCGCTCCCGTTTCGGAGTGCGAGGGCTGTCCCTACGGAAGGGCTACCCCCTGCATCGGATGGTGTACCAAAGCGGTCATGCGCGCCGCAGGGCTTCCAAA
>OGCQ01001093.1_pt1 | contig 36561 bp, 28 predicted proteins | sample 1570161 | NCBI WGS metagenome assembly OGCQ01 (sample SAMEA4384402, study PRJEB24528) | human gut metagenome | reverse complement strand
AACAGTTAAGCGACAACTTCCAGACGCTGATCGATGCTATCGTTAAGGCTAGACCTAGCACACTGAAGGGCCAGTATTTAAAGAGCGTTGTTATTGCTCCTACTATGGGACCTGGTGTGAAGATCAATCCTATGAAGTTAGCACAATAAATGTATTTTGGGAAATCCCCTCGGAGTTTAAGACTCTGGGGGGATTTTTTTGTGAGAGGGGACGCGCGGGGAAATGTTTGTGTCCGGACACGGCTTCGGTGTCTGTAACTCTAAGCTTTCGGGAATTTGCTAAAAGCATGGCAGAAAAATTCAAACTCGCCTTTTGGGCTCAGACAGTGAATTTTTCTGCCATAACGCAAATTTCCGAGAGCTAAGAGTTACGACGACGCCTGTAGATATGTCCGGACACAAACATTTCCCCGCGCTGCGCGTCACAAAGGGCATGGCGGGGAGGGCTCGGCGCAGCTTTGGCTGCGCCATCGTGAGTTTGTTGGGGCGGGTATGGGGGAGATGAGGGGAATGGGATAGAGGAAAATAAGAGATATAGTAATATGGGGTTACAGGGGGTGGGGGTGGTGTGGTATAGTTATACAAGTAAAAATTTATGCGATTAGCATAAATTCTGTGCATCGCGAAGCGCGTTGCTGGGAACGGAGTGAATAGTAACATTTGGAATGTTGGGAGGGGAGTGTGTTGGTAGTGAGAGACAGGAAGCAGAGTCGGAAGAGGAGATCTGGGAGTGGCCGGAGTCGCAGGGGGACGAATCTGGGGAGGATTGTGCTTTGTGTGTTTGTGGAGATTATTGTGATCTGTGCCATGGTGATTATGGTTGGCTGGGATAAGGGTGTGAAGGAGTGGTTTGCGCAGTTTGAACAGCCGGTTTTGAGGGAGGTGGATATTACCGGGATCAATAGTCCTGATGCTGTTTTGATGCAGGCGCGGGGTGGGAAGATCCTGGGGGAGATTAATGGGGAGGAGCGGATTTATCCGGCTTCTATGACGAAGATTATGACGGTGATCCTGGGGATTGAGGAGTTGGATGATCTGGAGGAGAAGATTACGCTGACGGATGATATGTTTGCGGGTCTGTATGAGGAAGGGGCTACGCAGGCCGGGTTTCAGCCGGGGGAGGAGGTTCGGGTTATGGATCTGCTTTATGGGGCTATGCTTCCTTCTGGTGCGGAGTGCTGTATTGCGCTGGCGGATACCATCAGTGGATCGGAGGCGGATTTTGCGGAGCTGATGAATAAGAAGGCGAAGAAGCTGGGGATGGTTGATACTCATTTCTGTGATTCTACGGGACTGCATGATCCGGATCATTACAGTACGGTGAAGGATATTGCAGTGTTGATGAAATACTGCATTAAGAATGATACGTTCAGGGAGATTATTGAGACTGCCAGACATTCTACGGGAATTACCAATGTCCACCCGGATGGCATTACTTACTACAGTACAATGTTTAAAAATCTGTCAGATCCCACAGTTACAGGTGGAAAAATACTGGGTGGTAAGACCGGGTATACCAGTGAGGCAGGACATTGTCTGGCGAGCTTTGCGGAGATTGAGGGCAGGGAATATATTTTTGTTACTGCAGGGGCACCTGGGAGTGAAGTGAATAATATTCCTCATATTCAGGATGCGGTGACCGTTTATAACCGGGTCGGTGCGGCCATTGAGGAAAAAATGAACGACAGTAAAGAATGAGGGGATTTTGCTGGACGGATTGGGAGGACGATGGTATAATCATTTTTATACAAAAGAACGATACGGGCTATAAGGAGGTGAAAAATGGTGACAGATAGAGAAATACTGGAAGCTGTGCTGGCAGAAGTCAGAGGTCTTGGGACTCGTATGGATGGACTTGAAAGCCGTATGGATGGGCTGGATTCCCGTATGGATGGGCTGGATTCCCGTATGGATGGGCTGGATTCCCGGATGGATGGGTTGGATTCCCGAATGAACGGATTGGATGCCAGGATGGACGGGCTGGATTCTCGGATGGAGAGAATGGAGAAGCGCCAGGAGCGGTTTGAGGAAGAGACCAGAGATAATTTTGCGGATCTCAGGCTGCATCTGGAAAACATAACAGACCGGAATCTTTCTATTCTCGCAGAGAATCATCTGAACCTTATTAATAAGATGGACGTATCGGCTACATGGATGAACAGGATAATGATCAACGAGGTCAAAATTAATGCTCTGGCAGATCAGGTTAATCGACTTCAGTTGAAACACAGTTAAGCTTCCCAAAATAAAGTACGTGCAGATAAAAAACGGAGTCAAAGAAGGCTCCGTTTCTTTATGCAAAGAAGGATAGGATTTTATGAAGGGAAGCAAATTTTTTATAAATAACTTGACAAAAACGCTCCAATATTGTATGATAACAATATCAGTAATGATTATTAATATTGAACAGGATGCTAGTACAGAGTTATCTGTTACAGTAAATAATCAGAAAGGAGGAAGATTATGGCTACTTTGAAATACAGCCGCCAGAGAGAATCTATCAAGGAATTTTTGCAAACCAGAACAGACCATCCTACGGCTGATGTAGTTTATGAGAATATGAAGCTGATTTATCCCAATATCAGTCTGGGAACTGTGTACAGGAATCTGTCTTTGCTGGCAGATCTGGGAGAGATCAAGAAGCTGTCCTCCTTTGCCGGTGCGGATCATTTCGACGGATGTACGGAGCGGCACTGCCATTTTATGTGTACCCGCTGCAACCGGATCATGGATCTGGAGAGTGAGGGGATTCATCATATTATGGATATTGCCGGTGAGAACTTCGGAGGGAAAATCATAGACTACAGTGCCAGATTTTTTGGACTCTGTGAGGATTGTCTGAAAGAAACGCAAAAGGAAACGGCGGAAGAAAAAAATGAAAATAAAACTTGACTTTTATTATCAAGTATGTTAATCTAAGTACATAGAAAACAGTAACGATTACTATTATCAAAGAAAAATAAACATCATCTGTTTTTTATGAGGCAGAAGGCAATGCCGGAACTGGCCTGAATTTTTTGGGACAGGTTCTGAAACAATAAATATTACTGTGATTTATAAGACAGTAACCAAAACAAATTAAAATAAGAAAAGGAGATCTTAATTATGACAAAATGGGTATGTAGTGTATGTGGATATGTTTATGAAGGCGAGCAGGCTCCGGAAGCCTGTCCAGTATGTAAAGCACCAGCTTCCAAATTCGTGAAACAGGATGCTGAAATGTCATGGGCAGCAGAGCATGTAGTAGGTGTTGCTCAGGGATCCAGCGAAGACATCATGGCTGATTTAAGAGCAAACTTCCAGGGTGAATGCTCTGAAGTTGGTATGTATCTTGCAATGGCAAGAGTTGCTCACAGAGAAGGATATCCGGAAATCGGTTTATACTATGAGAAAGCAGCTTATGAAGAAGCAGAGCATGCTGCTAAATTCGCTGAATTACTTGGCGAAGTAGTTACAGACAGCACAAAGAAGAACCTGGAAATGAGAGTAGAAGCTGAGAACGGTGCAACAGCAGGAAAGACAGATCTTGCAAAACGTGCAAAAGCTGCTAACCTGGATGCAATCCACGATACAGTACACGAAATGGCTCGCGATGAGGCAAGACACGGAAAAGCATTCGCTGGTCTGCTTAAGAGATATTTCGGCTAATCTGAAGGTTATATAAAACAGTAAAATAATGCCCTGCAGGATTTTCCTGCAAGGGCATTTCTTTTTGCTACGTCACTGTGAATATCCGTTTGACCTGTTCCGGAGGATTTATTATAATAGAGTTTGTGATGATTTAACCGAATCAAGCAAGTCCCCTGCTTCAATTGCGAAAAGCAATAAACAGTGGGTGGGGACTTGCTTGTATCAGGAGGAGTGCAAGCTCCTTCTGATAAACTGCGGAGCAGTTATTCGGTTATGAGCAAGTAGCGAAGCGGATTGCGAATATCCGCTAGACCCGAATCAAGCAAGTCCCCTGATTCAATTGCGAAAGCAATAAACAGTGGGTGGGGATGTCTAAGAGTTCAGGAGAGCGAGAGCTATGAATCGAAGGGAAGCAGAAGAATATTTATATTGTGCTATGTCTATTGGTGAACAGCTGCTGGTCAGTGGCGCAGAGGTTGGAAGGGTGGAGGATACCATCCGCAGGATCTGCCTGGCATACGGGGCGGAGAGGGCAGATGTATTTTCTATTACCTCCAGTATCGTTACTACCATATATGGAGCTGATTTCGGGGTCTGCACCCAGACACGCAGGGTCTCCGGCATGGTCAATGACCTGGACAGGGTAGACCAGCTGAATCAGCTTTCCAGGGAAATCTGTCAGGAAAAGCCTACCCATGAGGAGATAAAGGAAAAGCTGATACAGATACAGAACAGACCACATTATTCCTTTGGGATGCAGCTTCTGATCTATGCCCTGGTCTCCGGTTCCTTTTCTGTGTTTTTCGGCGGAGACTGGAAGGATATGGCAGCCTCAGCGATCATCGGTGTATTGCTGAAATTTATAGAAGCTTTCGTGAAAAAAGGTTCCGTCAATTCTCTGATTACAGCCCTGATCTGCTCCACTGTGGGAGGATTTCTGGCAAATCTGGCTGTATACAGCGGAATCGGTGATCACGCAGATCTGATCAGCATAGGAAATATCATGCTTCTGATTCCCGGAATCGCCTTTACCAATTCCCTGAGGGATATGTTTTCCGGGGACACCATCACAGGACTGATACGCTTTATGGAATCTATACTGCTGGCTCTGGTGATCGCTCTGGGCTTCACCTTTGCAGGATTTATATTGGGATAAAAGAGGACTAAGAAAATGAAGGAATTTATCCAGTTAATGGCAGCACTCCTTGGTTCCCTGGGCTTTGCTGCCCTGTTTAACATCAGAGGGAAAAAATTAATATTTGCCACCATCGGCGGTTTTCTGTCATGGGCAACCTATCTGGCAGCTGCCTGTAGCAATGCAAATCCCTATTTCTGCGGATTTATTTCCACGGTACTGACAACTCTCTATGCAGAAGTGATGGCCCGTATGGTCAAAACACCGGTTACTGTATTCCTGGTATCTGCCACCATCCCACTGATTCCCGGGGCTGCCCTCTACCGTGCCATGAAATGTCTCATGCACAGAAACTATGCCGGCTTTTCCAAAGAAGGAACCTACACACTTCTCTTTGCTGCCAGCATGTCTGCCGGAATTACTTTTACCACTGTGGTTTTCCGTATGATCTGGCGCCAGCTCTACAGCAGCAGAAGCATACATATCCGCTGAAAAACTGAGGTTTACAATCTAGGCATAAACAGCTATAATACAATAAGAATGATGATTTGTACTGAAAATAAAGGAGAAACTGATCAATGGAAAAACAGAAATATTATATTACCACTGCCATAGCTTATACCTCAGGCAAGCCGCATATCGGAAATACCTATGAGGTTGTTCTTGCCGATGCTATTGCCCGCTATAAACGTCAGCAGGGCTATGATGTATTCTTCCAGACAGGAACTGATGAGCATGGCCAGAAAATCGAATTAAAAGCAGAAGAAGCAGGTATCACTCCAAAGGAATTTGTGGATAACGTATCTACAGAGATCAGACGGATCTGGGATCTGATGAATACTTCTTATGATAAATTCATCCGTACCACAGATGAAGACCATGAAAAACAGGTTAAGAAGATTTTCAAAAAAATGTATGCAAAGGGAGATATCTACAAGGGACATTACGAAGGTATGTACTGTACTCCCTGTGAATCCTTCTTCACAGAATCCCAGCTGGTAGACGGCAAATGTCCGGATTGTGGACGTCCCTGTGTGCCTGCAAAGGAGGAAGCATACTTCTTTAAAATGAGCAAATATGCAGACAAGCTGATCGACTATATCAACACACATCCGGATTTCATTCAGCCGGAATCCCGTAAGAACGAAATGATGAACAACTTCCTTCTTCCGGGACTTCAGGATCTCTGTGTATCCAGAACATCCTTTAAATGGGGAATCCCGGTAGATTTTGATCCGAAGCATGTGGTATATGTATGGCTGGATGCCCTTACTAACTATATTACAGGAATTGGCTATGACTGTGACGGTGAGAGCACAGAGCAGTTCAAACAGCTCTGGCCTGCAGACCTGCACCTTATTGGTAAAGATATTATCCGTTTCCATACAATTTACTGGCCTATCTTCCTTATGTCACTGGATCTGCCGCTGCCGAAACAGGTATTTGGCCATCCATGGCTGCTCCAGGGCGACGGCAAAATGAGTAAATCCAAAGGAAATGTACTTTATGCAGATGAACTGGTAGATTTCTTTGGCGTAGATGCAGTCCGCTACTTTGTGCTTCATGAAATGCCATTTGAGAATGATGGTGTGATCACCTGGGAGCTGATGGTAGAGCGTCTCAACTCTGAGCTTGCAAATACCCTTGGAAACCTTGTAAACCGTACGATTTCCATGTCCAACAAATACTTCGGCGGTGTTGTGGAGAATAAGGGTGTAGCTGAGCCAGTAGATGATGATCTTAAGAACTTCATTCTCTCCGTACCTGCAAAAGTAAACGAAAAGATGGACAAGCTTCGTGTAGCAGATGCGATGACAGAGGTATTTACAATCTTTAAACGCTGCAACAAATATATTGACGAGACAATGCCATGGGCACTTGCAAAGGATGAGGAGAAGAAAGACCGCCTTGCAACAGTTCTCTACAACCTGGTTGAGGGAATCTGCATTGGTGCAACTCTTCTGAAATCCTTTATGCCGGAAACGACAGAGAGAATCCTTGCTCAGTTAAGTGCAGAAGACAGAACTCTTGAGGATCTTAATACATTTGGCCTGTATCCGTCAGGAAACAAGGTAACTGAGAAACCTGAGATTCTTTTTGCACGTCTGGACCTGAAGGAGGTAATGGAAAAGGTAGCAGAGCTCCATCCTCCAAAAGCAGAAGAGCCAGCAGAGGAAAAAGAAGATGTGATCGATATGGAAGCAAAACCGGAGATCACATTTGATGATTTTGAAAAACTTCAGTTCCAGGTGGGCAAGATTATCTCCTGTGAGGAAGTAAAGAAATCCAAAAAACTTCTTTGCTCACAGGTACAGATCGGAAGCCAGGTACGTCAGATTGTATCAGGAATTAAAGCGCATTACAGTGCAGAGGAAATGGTTGGCAAAAGAGTAATGGTAGTGACTAACCTGAAACCTGCCAAACTTGCAGGAATCCTCAGTGAAGGAATGATCCTCTGTGCAGAAGATGCAGATGGAAATCTCTCCCTCATGGTTCCGGAGAAAGAAATGCCGGCAGGAGCAGAAATCTGCTAAAAAGCTTATCTTGTGAGGTGTATTACCGAGAACGGAGTGAACGGTAATAATTATAACGAAAATCCTCCACAATTTTCAATTATAGCTTGACAAAACTTCCCAGGCAGTCTATAGTGGAATATATAACAGGGAGTAGGTGGCAGATGTAGATTTGCAGTGTCATCAGTCTCAACGGGTAAAGATTCCATCCGTATCGTGATGAAGCGGCGAGACTCTTACTACACACATAGCGTGTGTGGTAAGAGTCTCGCTTTTTGTTTTTATTCTGCAAAATAAGGGTCTTGTGATCTGAGTTTTGAGGATACGAAAATTTTCGAGAATCAATAAAAAAATTTGGGTAAATCGACGGAATTGTCCTACAATAATTTTTTTAAAAGTAAAAATATTGAATCTGAAAATTTATGATGCTATACTCAAATAATGAGATAAAGTATCATGACTGTTAGTCATTTTGCAGTTATGAAGTCTCATCGGCAGGCGGATTTATCATCCGTATTTGCTATTTACAATAGAGAAATAAGAAAATATTTATTCAAAGGGAGGATGACATTATGAAAAGCAAAACAACGAAAGTCAGACGCTATCTGGCAGCAATACTGACAGTCCTGATGATCTTCCAACAGGCAACGACCAGTGTTATCTACGCCAGCAGCGAAGCTGCGGTTCCCACAGTAACGGAAGCCCCGGCAGCACAGACGGAGGAAACACCTGAGAAACAGGTGGAGGAAACACCGGAGGAAAAGACTCCTACGGAAGAAGAAAATGAGGGCGAAAAGTCTGCAGCACCTACAGAGGCACCTGCAGAGAATGAGGCAGAGCCAGAGGTTACAGTAACTCCTGCAGCAGAGCCAATAGCAACAGAAGCCCCTGCAGTTGAAGCAACAGCTACACCTGTACCAGAGGCAACAGAGGTTCCGGAGGCAACACCGACAGAGGTGCCGAAGAAAACAGAGTTTGTATATGATGATTCAAGAGTGTCTATTATAGCTAATGCAGGAAAAACAGCAAATCTTCCACAGGATGCGGAACTCAAAGCAGATTATATGGCACCAGGAAGTAATGCATACAATGCAGCAATAGCTGCATTTAATAGTCAGCTGGGAAATCAGTTGGGTATCAGCACTGAAAATATTGTTGATTATGTTTTGTATGATGTATATTTTCAGTCTGCATCTGAGGGTGGACGTATTGAGCCCAATGATTATGTAACGGTATCAATGAATTTTAAAACAGCTGAAACGACTACAACAGAGGGAGAAGTTGTAGATTCTAAAGTTGTTCACTTGGACAATGATGGCTCGGCAGAGATTGTGAATGGTTCTGTAGATTTAGCAGAAGATGGTACAGTTCAGTCTATAACATTTACAAATAATAGTTTTTCTCCATATGGAGCAGTACGTATGTATGCTGCGACAGGAACAGTTGTTTCAGAACAACTTGAAAATAATGTAGATAATATTTCGTGGACAGTAACAGATTTGCAGAAGAATCCGATTACTTCAGATAAAACATACGATATAAACTCTGGGTTTATGGCTAGTATGACATATGCACTGAATGAAAATAATAGAAAAGAGCTTGTAGCAAAAGCTGGTAATGCTGACACTATCACATTAAAATGGAAAATTCCATCGGCAAGTTTAATAGTAAATCCAAAACCACAAGGTAGTGGGCCTATTAAGATGAATAATGAAAACTGTGGTACATATTTTATTCATGAAGATGGCACAGTAGATTTTAATGTTAATACTTCTTTTTTACGTTCAAAAGAAGAGGTTTCAGGAACTTTTGAATATATGTTTAAATTAGATTCAAATACTTCGATTATAGATGATAAAATTGAAATTACTTTTCCTGGAACTACAACACCGGTTATAATTAAAATAAAGAAACCACATATTGATGGAGAAAAAAAATACACTTATAATAATGAAACGAAAAAGATAACTTTTACTATTGAATTAAAAAATAATAGTAATAGGGATGCTACAGAAGTTATAGTAGTTGATACTCCGTTATTATCAGATATAACAAAACCAGATGGAACGAAGATTTCAAAGTCAAACTTGAGGATAAATTATTCTAGTATGAAGTGGGAAGATGGTACTTCTGTTTCAGCAGAAAAAACGACAGATGGTTTTAAAATTACAAATATTTCAATTTCCAAAGGTGAGACAAAAAAAATTACATATGAAGCGGAAATTATTAATTTGGATTGGATTGGAAATGATGGAAGAGTAGAGGGACTTAATAATAAGATAGAATGGTTTATTAAAAATACTAAAGATGGTGAAAACACAAGTTGGCCATATATAATAGGTTTCAAAAGTGGAAAGAAATCGGCTTCATCAACGACTGATGGTACAGGAATTATCCATTGGACAGTTGATTTGAATACAGGAACAGTCAAAAAGAATGTATCAAGTTACCAATATGTTGATATTATGACATCTGATAATCAGGTATTCGATTGGGCTTCATTTAAACTTTATAGGATAGAAAATGATAAGGAAACAGAAATAACACCATTTACAGTACAACATGATGGAAATGATGCAAAAACATTTACGGCGACATTACCTTCAGATGCTGGAGAATATCAATATCGTATTAAATATGATACAAAGCCAAAAACTTCATTGACACCATCGGATCCAGTACAGAAAGTAACAGTTAATAATGGTGGTAAATTTAATGGAACTGATGTTGATAGTGCTAACGGTGAAAGCGTTGGTCCTAAAGCAAAACCGTGTATTGAAAAAAGTTTTAATAAAAAAAGTGATGTGACGTATGAATCAGAAGCCGTAATAACTATTAATCCGAGCAATTATAAAGGCGGTGTGCTGAAAGATTTTACATTTAGTGATATACTTGCAAAGGTTGCTGATAGTACGACTGAAATTACGGATGAGATGGGAGCATATAGTGGATTTGTATTTGATGAGCAAACACTAAATATAACAGTGTCAGAGTCAGATACAAATACACGTTGGACGGAAAATTTTAGTAAGACGTCATCAGCTATAAATAAAGGTGCGAAAGGAAACGATAGACTTTCTATTAAATTTGATGGAACATACAAGAATACAATTATCATTAAATATTCTGTAAAACTTGAAGATCGTAGCAAGTTAAGTCTTGAGAAAAAAGATGGAAAAGAATTTTACAGAGTTTGGAATTCAGCAGTAGCAGGTGGAAAATTAGTAATACGTCATGTACAGTTTGATAAACCTGATCAGCTTTTACTCAAAAAAGGAAACAGCGTGTATGACTCTGAAAATAAATGCTGGTATATTGACTGGGAACTTTGGGGTAATGTAAAAAATGATTGGGATAAATATGGTGCGACAAATTTGGGAGGAAAAGATGTAGTAATTAATGATAATCTGCCAAATGGATTGACGTATGTTGTTGGTAGCGCTAAGTATTTAAAATTTAACGGAGATCAGGGAGAGCAGGGAAGATATGATGAACAAAATAATCCTTGGAGAAAATTTGAGCCAACGTCTAATAATGGGACATTAACTTTTACAATTAAATCTGTTACCAATGAAGGAATATGTATTAAATTCCGTACAAAGGTAAGTGAAATCGGAGCATATAAAAATACAGCACAGTGGGAAGACCAAACTGCTGAAACAACAGTGACAGTGGGAGAGAAGGATGATGTTCTGTATAAGAATGGAAATGTTGTAACGGTTGATGGCGAAGATTCACAGATAGAATATACTATCAAAGTAAATAAGAATAGTCGTAAATATCTTCAGAATAGTGAAACACTTATACTTTCAGATATACTTCCGGATAATGTAGAATTGGAGGGGGGTGTAGATATTTACGAAGGAGATACTTCTAATAAGCTTGAAGGAGCTTATTATGAGTATGATTCAAGTAATCGTAAATTAACAATATATGTACCGGATTCTACATATGCTACAGTGAAGTATCGCGTTACACCGGATTTATCTGGAGTCTCAGCTGATAGTCAGGGTTATTATAACATTCAGATTGATAATACTGTAGAACTTACTGGATATGAAATTTTTAAATCTGAATCAAAAAATTGGTATGCTGTTCAGAAATCGGCTGCAACTATTACTGGAAAAGGAATTTTCCAGATTAAAAAAGTAAATTCTCAGGATTTAAATCATGTATTAAAAGGTGCAAAATTTAAATTGGGAACGGTATCATTTGGCAATGATGGAAAGCCTGTAGAATCAGAGTATTCTGATAGCGTTGAAACTGATGATAAAGGTATTGCAACATTTAGGTCTGTTAAACACAATCAAATTTATTATTATTATGAAGAAACAGCACCACAGGGCTATCAGCTAGATAATACCAAGAAATATTTCTGTTATCATGATAGCGGAGACAACAAGACAGAATATGATAATCTGGTTATAGCATTTAACAAAGCATATGAAGGAACAAAGTTAGAAACATATCAGGGTGAAAAAATGATTATAGTTTCTAACAAACAGCAGACAGATTTTGGAAACCTGCAACTGAAAAAGACATTTGCAGGTGAAAAGAATGGAAAAGACCTGAATGCAGACCAGAAGAAAGCAATCCATTTCACAGTGACAGGCCCGGATAATTACAGTAGGACTGTAACCTACAACGAGTTTGGTCAGGATGGAACCTACACCCTGGATAACCTGCCGACCGGAACCTACCAGGTAGTGGAGAGTGGTGCAGAAGACCTTTATGAGGGATATAAGCTGAGCACAACTTACAGTGTAACGGATGGAAAGACAGAAGTGACATCCGGGGTAACAGCCGGTGTGACAGTGACCAATACCTACAGCAGGAAGACCGGAACACTGGAAGTAACAAAGACAGTGAGTGGCCTGACCCTGACAGAGAAACAGAAAAAGGCCCTGACATTTACCGTAAATGGGCCGAATGGCTATAGCAGCAGCAGAACCTACGACCAGTTTGTAAACGGAAGCTGGAAACTGGAGAACCTGCCGCTTGGCGAATATACAGTGGCAGAGACACATGCAGACATCAAAGGCTACAGCCGTACAACTACTTACAACGTGAACGGAACGGAAGTTACAAAGGCAGAATTGTCAGTGGCAGAGGGTCGGCCTGTAAGCATTATGATCACGAACACCTACACAAGGGAAACCGGAAGCCTGCAGCTGAAAAAGACATTTGCAGGTGAAAAGGATGGAAAAGACCTGAATGCAGACCAGAAGAAAGCAATCCATTTCACAGTGACAGGCCCGGATAATTACAGTAGGACTGTAACCTACAACGAGTTTGGTCAGGATGGAACCTACACCCTGGATAACCTGCCGACCGGAACCTACCAGGTAGTGGAGAGTGGTGCAGAAGACCTTTATGAGGGATATAAGCTGAGCACAACTTACAGTGTAACGGATGGAAAGACAGAAGTGACATCCGGGGTAACAGCCGGTGTGACAGTGACCAATACCTACAGCAGGAAGACCGGAACACTGGAAGTAACAAAGACAGTGAGTGGCCTGACCCTGACAGAGAAACAGAAAAAGGCCCTGACATTTACCGTAAATGGGCCGAATGGCTATAGCAGCAGCAGAACCTACGACCAGTTTGTAAACGGAAGCTGGAAACTGGAGAACCTGCCGCTTGGCAAGTATACAGTGACAGAAACAAATGCAGATATGGAAGGCTATAAACTGACTACTACCTACAGTGTAGATGGTGGAAAAGTAACCGTAACAAACGAAAAGACAGCAAGCATTACAATTACAAATGATTATACTAAAATTTTAGTCAAGATCAGTAAAGTGGATGCAACTAACCAGAAAGAACTGGAGGGGGCACATATCCAAGTTATTGATAAGGATGGTAAGATTGTTGATGAGTGGACATCTGTTAAGGAACCCCATGTAGTGAACAATCTGAAACCAGGAGAGACTTATACTCTTCGTGAGACAGTAGCACCAGATGGATACACAGTAACCAGTGACACAACCTTTACCCTGAAAGAAGACGGAACTGTAGATCAAACAAAGACTACAGCAACAGTATCTGATAAAGGTGTGGTTCTGGTAGAAGATAATATGACATCTGTAAGCATCAGTAAGGTTGATATTACCAGTCAGAAGGAGCTTGCCGGAGCGCATATCCAGATTCTTGACAAGGATGGAAAGGTTGTTGAAGAGTGGGATTCTACTGACAAGGCATATACCATCAAAGGGCTGAAGACAGGTGAGACATACACATTACGCGAGACAGTAGCACCGAATGGATATTACCTTAAAGCGGATACAACCTTTACTTTAAAAGCAGATGGAAGTATTGATACAGAGAAGACAACTACTACCATTTCTAAAGAGGGTATTCTTCTTGTAGAAGACACAGCAATTCCAACTCCAGATGTACCATCTGGCCCAACTGCCAAGATCAGTAAGGTGGATGTGACAAGTCAGCAGGAACTGGAGGGTGCAAAGCTTCAGGTCATTGACAAGAATGGAAATGTAGTTGACGAGTGGATATCTGGAAAAACTGCTCATGTAACGACAGAACTGAAAGCCGGAGAGACCTATACTCTTCGTGAAACAGTAGCACCGGATGGATATCTGATCACCAGTGACACAACCTTTACTCTGAAAGAAGATGGAACTGTAGATCAGACAAAGACTACAGCAACAGTATCTGATAAAGGTGTGGTTCTGGTAGAAGATAATATGACATCTGTAAGCATCAGTAAGGTTGATATTACCAGTCAGAAGGAGCTTGCCGGAGCGCATATCCAGATTCTTGACAAGGATGGAAAGGTTGTTGAAGAGTGGGATTCTACTGACAAGGCATATACCATCAAAGGGCTGAAGACAGGTGAGACATACACATTACGCGAGACAGTAGCACCGAATGGATATTACCTTAAAGCGGATACAACCTTTACTTTAAAAGCAGACGGAAGTTTTGATACAGATAAAACAACTACAACTATTTCCTCAAATGGAGTCCTTCTTGTTGAGGATACTCAGAAAACAGTTAAAACACAGGTCAGCAAAGTAGACGCCGACACCTATGAGGTTCTGGGTGGTGCTCACCTTCAGGTGATTGATCCGGATGGCAAGGTAGTGGCTGAATGGGATTCTGATAAGGAGGCTTATACTCTTACAGATCTGAAACCGGGAGTTGTTTATACCCTCCATGAGACAGCAGCGCCGAAGGGCTATAAGGTGGCAGAGGATACTACATTCCAACTGAATGAGGATGGAACAATTGATACTGAAAATACTACAACAGCCATCAGTGATGATACACTTCTTGTAAAAGATGAGAAGAAAGAGAGCAAGGACGTTTCCGTATCTGTAACCAAGAATCTGGTAACTGTTGACGGAACAGTGATCGGAGCTGTGGATGCAACTTATTATGTGGCTTTGTATTCAGATACTGATTGTACAGAGAGAGTTTCTGATGTGCTGGCGCTTAACTTTAAGAATGCTTCTTCATCTACAGTAACCTTTACAGGACTGGAGAAGGGACAGACCTATTATGTAGGCGAGTGTGAGGCAGACGGAACCTGTTATCTGGCGAATATATGTGCAGACGGAACCATGTATATGGTAGATTTCTCAGACGGAAATGCAGTTACAGTTGACAACGCTGACGGCAGCACAACCGTATACTTTGACAACCAGTTTGAGAAGATTCCGGATGGTTACTATAAGGAAGCCGAACTGAACATTACCAAGAAGCTGGTTGGCAGTGACGGAAAAGCAAAGAACAGCAATGAGATCTTCTATGCAGGAATTTTTGCAGATGAGGGCTTCACACAGCTTTCAACAGATGTTTCTCAGAATATTGTACCGTTAGATCTGGCCGGTGGTTCAGAAGCAACTGCTCTGGTTAATGTGGCACTTCCGGAAAGCGGATCTATTACCCTGTATGTGACAGAGGTTGATTCCAATGGAAAGCCGGTTGCAGGAGCAGCAAGCTTTAAGTATGATGTGACAGTTGATAATGCGCAGGTAACCTTGAATGATGACAATCTTAGTGCAAATGTAGTCATTACCAATACAGAGAATTCAACAAAGGTTACACCTACACCTGGCACACCGAATACGCCGAATACACCAAATACAACAGGTGGATTTTCAGGAAAATCTGCAGTGAGAACCGGTGATTCTACACCGATCGGAGGCTTTATTGCACTGTTTGCAGCTGCAGCAGTGATTGCCGGAGCAGCCGTATTCTTTAAACGCCGCAGAAAAGATGAAAAATAAAAAACCAAACAAGTAATACATTTTCCCCCATTCCGGAGTTACCCATATTCCGGAATGGGGGATTTTCGGAAGAAATGACAATAAGGAGGAGTTAAAAAATGATCATAGATACCCATGCCCATTATGATGATGAGGCTTTTGACGCAGACAGGGAGGTGCTTCTTGCATCTATGCAGGAGCATGGAATCGAGAAGCTTGTAAATGTCTGTGCATCTATAAATGGCTTGCAGAATACTGTGAAGCTGATTGAAAAGTATCCGTTTATATACGGAGCTGTGGGAGTGCATCCGGATGATGCGGAGCAGATGACAGAGGAAACCCTGGCAGAGATCCGCCGTATTTCCCATATGGACAAGATGATCGCCATTGGAGAGATTGGTCTGGATTATTACTGGCATAAGGAGAAAAAGGAACATGAGATACAGCAGAAGATGTTCCGTGCCCAGATGGAGATTGCCCGGGAGGAGAAGCTTCCTTTTATGATCCACAGCCGTGATGCAGCGGAGGATACCTTGAATATTGTCAGGGAATATATGCAGGGAGGCATGTATGGAGGAATTATTCACTGCTTTTCCTATAGCCGTGAGATCGCCTCAGAATATTTGAATATGGGACTTTACCTGGGAATTGGAGGTGTGGTTACCTTTAAAAATGCAAAGAAGCTGAAGGAGGTTGTACAGTATGCACCTCTGTCACAGCTGGTGCTGGAAACAGACTGCCCGTACATGGCTCCGGAGCCCAATCGGGGTAAACGCAATTCCTCTCTGTATCTGCCCTATGTAGCTCAGGCGATCGCTGAGCTGAAGCAGGTAACCCCTGAAGAAGTTATTGAGGTCACCAGGGAAAATACACACAGATTGCTGGGAATATAAAATAATTCAATAGTTATATATCTGTAAAAATAAAAAGAAAACATCTGATTTCATAGTGCTCAGCCTGTATACACCGACAAGGTAACTGCCGGATAATACAAGTGAGTGCGAAATCAGATGTTTATTTTATTTTGCAGATTATCAATCGTTAATAAAATTCATCGTAGAACCCGTTATGATAGGAACTGTCAATAGGATCCGTCATCATAGGAATTGTCGTAGGATTCGTCATAGGATCCGTCATCATAGGAACTGTCATAGGATTCATCATAGGAGTCTCCGTTATCCTCGGAGGAATCTCCTGTGTCAGAAGAATCTCCTGTGTCAGAAGAATCTCCTGTGCCAGAAGAATCTCCTGTGCCGGAAGAATCCGAAGTATCTCCCGATGAACTCAGGTATTCCCAGGAATGGATGGATTCTGTATCCTCTACCACATTTCCTGTAGTTTTGTCGATCATGTTGCCCTGCCAGTCAAATTTTACGTTCAGCAGGTTGGTGTTGGTGGACGGCTTCACATTCATGGACATGATTTCCTTGAATTTGGCCTGGAGGTTTGCCAGGGTGAATTCATCACCGATCACATTGCGGACGCTGTGCTGGGAAGCCAGCTCCTCTGTATAATCAGAGAGCATATAGGGGCCGTATTCTCCTGCATCATGGTTGTAGTGCATAACCATAGGCTTTACTTCAGGTGAAAGAATCTCAATTGTGCTTTTGCCGTTAAGAGTTGTTTTCTGAATGGTAAAGCTTGCCATACCCTCCAGCAGCTCCGGCAGCTCCTGCTGCGTGGAAACAAAATTTCCCAGAGAATAGAATACCAGTGTGCTGTGTCCCTGGTCATCTGAGAGACGGCCATAAGGCTGAAGTACATGAGGATGTCCGCCTATGATCACATCTACGCCCTGCTCCATAAGGAAGGCAGCCCATTGCTTCTCATATTCGTTTGGCATGGTCTCGTCTTCTGTACCCCAATGTGCAACAAAAATAAGGCAGTCACAGATGGATTTGGCTTTCTGGATCATAGTGGTGATCTTGTCCTTGTCAAAGATGTCGATCATGTATTCGTAGCCTTCCCCTGCACCAGAGTTGTTGGTGCCATATGTATAATCAAGAAAAGCAATCCTGATGCCGTTTACTTCTTTGACCTTGACTATGTCTGAGTCCTCCTGGGTGGAGTGGATACCCAGCACAGGAATTGTGGGATATTTGGAACTCCAGAAATCCAGAGTGGTTTTCAGGTAATCGTATCCATAATCATCTGCATGGTTGGTGGCAGATTCCACTACATCGAAGCCTGCCTTGATGATGGCATCTCCAACCTCCTGGGGAGTTGCAAAGGAGGGGTAGGTACTGACGGAATCATGATCCGGAGCAAAGACGGTCTCCTGGTCGATCATGGCCACATCTGCAGCCTGAATCTCATCCAGAACATTGGCATAAATATGGTCATAATTCCAGGTGCCAGAATCATACTCACCGGATTCGTACAGCTTACTGTGATAGAGATTGTCTCCGACTGCAATCACACTTGCAGTGGTGATCTCCGGGGTTTCCGCAGCTTTTTTTGCCTCTTCTTCCTTCTTTTGTGCCTCCTGGGCAGCTTTTTCCTCAGGCTTAGTGATCAGGCCGTAGTCCAACTGATGCATCAGGAAAACCAGTACGATCAGAACCGCCGCGGAACATAGCAGACTGATCCTTGAATTATTTTTTTCCCTGAAATTAAGGGGAATATTATTTTTTTTCATAAAATCTATCCTTTGATACCATAGATAATGGCAGAATTATTATTGTAATGATTATATCAAACTTTACTATTGAAAGAAAGAGGTATTTACCAACTGTATTTTCAGATAAAAAATGCCTAAAAATGCTTTGTAAGGCAAAGTAATATAGTGTATAATGAGAGACAAAGGTTGCTGAGAACGGACACAGTAACTGATATGTGAAAGGGGGAGGACCGGATGAACCATTATGAGGCGATCAATGATGTGCTTGTAAATTTGTTTAATGAGATTCTGGATCTGGAAGAGCGGGCGCTGATCACGCCGGAGTATAAAAATATTTCTGTAAATGATATGCACATTATGGATGCAGTGGGGATCCGGGAGCAGAAAAATATGTCCACAGTAGCCAGGGCGCTGAATGTGACTGTGGGCACCCTGACCATTGCAGTGAATAACCTGGTAAAGAAGGGATATATCCAGCGTGTGCGCAGTGAGGAGGACCGCAGGGTAGTATTGATCTCTCTCACAGAGAAGGGGGAGAAGGCTTTCTGTCATCACAGGGATTTCCATGAGAAAATGGTTCTGGCAATCCTGAAGGATCTGAATGTGGAGGAGACAGAGGCCCTGACCCGGGCCCTTACCAAGCTGCAGAAGTTTTTCCGCAGCTATCAGGCATAGGAAAGGAACAGATATTTTTCCAGTACTGGGAACTGTACAGGGCCGATTTCCATGATTCGGCGGTGAAACTCTTTCAGATTAAAATCATGGCCCAGTTGTTTCCTGCAGCGTGTCTGCAGATCCTGGAAATTCAGGCTGCCCCAGTAATATTTCAGGTAATTGCCGGGAGTTTCTACAATGTACTGGTAGATTTCTTTTACTGCAGATTCCTGGGTAATGCCGAAGGCTTTGAGAAAAGCTGTGGTTCTGCCCTGATCCCAGCCCTCGTAGTGGATGCCGATGTCCAGCAGGGAATAGAGACACAGGTTGGTGCTGCGGCTGAGCCATGCCAGCTGTGTGGCATTTTGGATAAGCTTCCGGTCAGGCGCAGAGTTGAGTGTGTCATCAGAGGTGGCAGCAGCGGAATTTTTCATAATATCATAAATCAGTGAGGCTGCATATCTGTATGCGTAGCCTTCCACATAGGTTGCCCAGCCCTCTATATATCCGGGACTGGTGATCAGATAGCGGATATTGTCAGGAGCGCTTCTGGCAAAGGATACGGTCTGATACAGGTGTCCGGGAAAGCCTTCGTGGGCCAGGGTGCCAAAAAGTTCCAGGCTGGAGGTGCCTTTGGAGTTGTTGATGTAGATTACATTGGGAGTCTGGGTATCCACCGGAGGAGTCAGATAAAAGGCAGGGCTCAGGAATTTTTTCATAGAGGAATGAACCTGGCGGACTTCATAGGAGATATTTTTTAATAGGGGAAAATCCTCTTTCATCAGTCCGGGAAGTTCTTTTAGCATTTGTTCAGGAGTAAGGGAGATCTGACCGGAATATTTCTGCAGAGAAGCAACCAGGGAGGAATCTGTCTGTATGAGAGCTTTGATCTGCCTGAAATCCGTCAGAAGCTGATCAGAGAGCCGTTTCTGGATCTGCTTTACGGGAACATAGGAGCCGGTCTGGATACGCAGAAGATACTGGTAGTATTCTCTGCCACCGGGGAAGTATGCCAGCCCACGGCTGGTCTTGCCTGTGCCTCGCAGCTTCTCCAGTCCGTCTATCAGCTCCTGGTAAGCAGGGATCACCTGCTTTGTAATCAGCTGGTGATGGAAGGTAAGGAGATGATTCTGCTCCTTTTCTGTCAGCTTCCCGAAGGTTTTCAGGCGCTGGGCGAAAAGCTCATCCATGTAGTTGGAATTGGGGTCACGGATAAAAGAACGGCATTGAGTCAGAATACGATCCAGGGTGGCATCACTCATAAAGAGGCCAGCCTGGGATTTTTTTTCTTCAAATTGGAGAATACTATGGAAGTAAGGCCGGATGGTGCCCAGAAGCTTCAGGTAATCGGACAGATCTCTGATGGAGTGAAAGGCATATTCTCCCAGCAGGACAGGAAGCTGAGCCTGGATTCCCAGACTTGGCCCCAGAGGTTCCTCCAGTATGTAATTTTCTCCCAGGGAAGCGCGGGTGTGGAAATACAGAAGCAGCATATCCAGTGTAAGCTGATTGTCTCTGGACAATCTGGAGTAAGAGAAGGACCGGAGGAGGTTCTCATATTCGTTACAGAGCCGGGTTGTTTCAGAAGAATCTGTATCCAGAGTGCCCAGGGTCATTTCTGTGGGGCGGATACCTGCCCCTGCCGGGTCTGCCAGTGTATAGTGGAGGGTCAGGGCATTGGCGGAGACTTCAGTCTGGAAAAGCTTTTCTGTGAAGGCCTGGAAACGGGAATTTTCTGTGACAGGATGTTCGGACACATACCCTGCACCTATCCCCAGGGCAAAGACCAGTGTGAGGGCAAGTATTTTTTTCAGAATTTTCATAGAAACCTCGAAGGAGGACTTTTTACTATCTTATTGGAAACAGATGGGCAGTATGCTATTATTACTATAGCGATTCCATAAAATACGGAGGTATGAGAGATGTCAGAACTTTACGATATAGCGATTCTGGGGGCTGGTCCGGCGGGGATCAGTGCGGCAATTTATGCAGTCAGGGGCAGATTGAAGGCTTTGTGGCTGGATAATCAGTTTGTAGAGGGAGGCCAGGTGCTGAATACTTATGAGGTGGATAATTATCCGGGGCTTCCGGGAATCTCAGGGATGGATCTGGGAGAGGCTATGGGAAATCACGCGGAAAAGCTGGGAATTGCTCCTGTCAGGGGGAAAGTTCTGGCTGTGGAGAATGCCGGCAGTGAGAAGATCATCCGCACAAAAAAGCATGAATACAGAGCGAAAACTGTGGTTCTGGCCTGCGGTGCCAGCCACCGTACTCTGGATATTCCGGGGGAGGCAGAGCTGTCCGGCATGGGAGTTTCTTACTGTGCAACCTGTGACGGTGCCTTTTTCAAAAATAAGAGGGCTGTGGTGATCGGCGGCGGTAATATTGCAGTGGAGGATGCCATTTTCCTGGCAAGGATCTGCGAGAAGGTGTATGTTGTCCACAGGAGGGACGAGTTCCGTGCGGATAGGATCCTGCAGGACAGCCTGAGATCCTGCGAGAATGTGGAAATCATCTGGGACAGTGTTGCTGTGGAAATACAGGGAGCAGAGCAGGTGACAGGAGTGAAGCTTTCCAATGTGAAGACAGGACAGGAAACTGTGATCCATACAGATGGCGTATTTATTGCTGTGGGGATTATTCCCAATACCCAATGGCTGGGAGAGCTGGTGCCCTTGGATGAGACAGGATATATTATTGCAGGAGAGGAAGGCATTACCGGTACGCCGGGAATTTTTGCTGCAGGAGATGTCCGTACAAAGATGCTCCGCCAGGTGGTAACTGCAGTGGCCGATGGTGCCAATGCTGTGGTCTCTGCCCAGAAATATCTTATAGAGAATGCATAAGGAGCCTATGGCTCCTTTTGTTGTATTTTTGCGCAGAACAGAGATGAAAATCGAACTTTCAACATTTTGCACAAATTCTGTCGAAAAAAGAAAAAGGTGTGGAAAACCATACACATTTTTTCCACACATGAGAATTAAGGAAAAGCCCATAAAATAGAGTTATGCACAAAGTTATCCACATTATCCACATTTTATGTGTGTGGAATACTTGATTTACATAAAAAAGAAAAAAACAAATGTTTTGTATAAAGTGATAAATCGACATAAATATTAAAAAAGATATAAGAAGTCTATTGACTTTTTTATATTCTAATAATCATAGAATATTTTGGGAAAAAGATAAAATATAGAGATATAGAGAATTAATTTCAGAATATTCTTGAATTTGATTTGGAATCAAGCTGAATAGCGGAATGAAAGAATCTGTGAGCAGGGAAAGGGTTATGGGCGATTCAGATGGATATGAAACACAATGTAAAAAATATGTAATAAGTCCGTAATATTTAATAATCCACATAGAATATAGTCTGAAAAATACTTTTCCACATAATATGAAAACTGAATTTTGCATAATTCTACAGGTCAGCAGGCACATCAGATTACTGAGAAGGGAACAGACATTAGCAATATTTCTACAGAAAAATAAAAATTGCCAGGAAATAACTACCTGGCAATTTTTTGATTCCGGATTTGCAGCTATGCTCCCTGCTTCATCCTTTTGATTACTTTTAATCTGGTGAATTCCTCACGTTCTTTTTCTTCCAGCGCATTCTGAATATCCTTGGTCAGCGTTTCATATTTTGGTATGGTAATATTCTTCAGTGCGTTGGCACGTTTCTGCGTTTTTTTGATATTGGCCGCCAGACGGATGGCTGCGTTTTCCACCATGGAAAGGCGGATGGACAGCTCTTTTACTTTTTCAAAGGCTGCCTTAGCTTCATCCAGGGACATTTTGGTACTGTAGTAAGCGTAGGTGGGCCGGTTGGTGGTGGGCTCATATTCCACCAGAGGAATCTCTGTACCCATAACGCTTCGGGTTTTGATCCGGATGGAGTTCTCAATGGGAACTGTGCCTGCGATCTGCTGTACAAAGGCGATACCGATCTCCATATTTGCTTTCTGGAGAGCTGCATATGCAGTACGGAAGGTGACGTCGATCTGTGTCTGGATATCCTTGGCCTGATTGATCAGATTCATCATTTCACGAATCAGGATGTTACGCTTTTTGTCCATCAGCTCATAGCCCTGGCGGGAGAGCTTCAGGGAGTTTTTGGCAAGTATGAGATTTCCCTTGGTGGGAAAGGTATTGGGATCCATGTAATCACCTCACTTCTCTAGCGTACTGTCTCATGGTAATACTGATCCAGGATTTTGGTATCGATTCGGTCAAGTTCTTCCCTTGGAAGCAGTCCAAGAAGCTCCCAGCCTTTATCCAGGGTCTCAGTGATACTTCGGTTTTCTGTCTCAGACTGGCCTACAAATTCACTCTCAAAGGCTTTGCCAAATACCAGATATCTTTTATCCAGCGGAGAGAGCTCATCTTCACCGATAACAGAGGCAAGGGCTCTGGCATCTCCAACCTTGGCATAGCAGGAGAAGAGCTGGTTGGCTACATCCTGATGGTCTGCTCTTGTGTAGCCCTCACCAATGCCGTCCTTCATCAGACGGGAAAGAGAAGGCAGTACATTGATAGGCGGATAGATTGCCTGTCCATGGAGCTGGCGGTCTAGTACGATCTGGCCCTCGGTGATATATCCGGTCAGGTCAGGGATCGGATGGGTGATATCATCATTTGGCATGGTCAGGATCGGAATCTGTGTTACAGAGCCTGGTTTGCCTTTTACAATACCTGCCCGTTCATACAGGGTTGCCAGTTCACTGTACAGATAACCGGGATAGCCCTTTCTGGAAGGGATTTCTCCCTTGGAGGAGGATACCTCACGCATGGCCTCACAGAAGGAGGTAATATCTGTCAGGATGACCAGAATGTGCATGCCTTTTTCAAAGGCAAGATATTCGGCAGCAGTCAGAGCGATTTTCGGTGTAAGAAGACGCTCTACTACCGGGTCATTGGCCAGGTTCAGAAACATAACTACGTGATCGGAGGCTCCGCTTTCCTCAAAGGTGCGGCGGAAAAATTCTGCTACATCATATTTAACGCCCATGGCTGCGAAAACAATGGCAAATTTCTCATCGGAATCCTCTCCCAGAGAGGCCTGCTGTACGATCTGTGCAGCCAGCTTATCGTGGGGCAGACCATTGCCGGAAAAGATGGGCAGCTTCTGGCCACGGATCAGGGTGGTCAGTCCGTCGATGGCGGAAATACCGGTGTTAATATAGTTACGGGGATATTCACGGGCTACCGGGTTCAGAGGCAGTCCGTTGATATTTAAGTTTACCTCAGGAGTGATATCGCCCAGTCCGTCAATGGGCTGTCCGATACCGTTAAAGGTACGTCCCAGGATCTCAGGGGAAAGCCCGATCTCCATAGGATGTCCGGTCAGTCTGGTGTGGGTGTTGCTTAAGGACATGCTGTCTGTTCCTTCAAAAACCTGGATAACAGCTTTGTCCTCATAGATCTCTATGATACGGCCGATCTTACGTGTTCCGTCATCCATGTGAAATTCTACGATTTCCTCATAGGAAGCGTTTTTCACGCCTTCCAGGACAACCAGAGGGCCGTTTATTTCGCTTAGTCCTAAATATTCAATTGCCATATAAACTTCTCCTCTCTGTTATCAGCCGTTTTTCTCCATGACTTTGTCATAGAAGGTATCAATGTCTTTGTGGTATTGTTCAAATCTGTCCAGTTCATTGTTTGGTACATCATATTTAATAGAAATGATCCGCTCGAAGATATTGTCCTCCTTCAGTACGGAAACCGGCATTCCACGGTTGATCAGGGCGCGGCATTTCTCGTAGAGATAGAGAATGATCTCCATCATTTTGAATTGCTTTTCCATAGGTACGCAGGTATCCTCCTGATGGAAGGCGTTCTGCTGGAGGAAGCCCAGACGGATTACTCTGGCAATTTCCAGAGTCAGCTTCTGGTCATCCGGGAGAACATCACTTCCGATCAGCTTAACAATCTCCATGAGGGAGCTTTCCTGGTTCAGAATAGCCATGAGCTGATTTCTGTCTGCTACAAATTTGGGAGAGACATGTTCTCTGTACCAGGGGGTCAGATCTTCCAGATATTCGCTGTAGCTGGTGAGCCAGTGGATAGCAGGGAAATGGCGGGCATAAGCCAGTGCCTTGTCCAGTCCCCAGAAGCAGCGGACGAATCGCTTGGTATTCTGGGTAACAGGCTCTGAGAAGTCACCGCCCTGGGGGGAAACTGCTCCGATAATGGAAACAGAGCCTTCGGTTCCGTTTAAGTTCTGCATCATTCCTGCACGCTCATAGAAAGCGGAAAGCTTGGAGGCAAGGTATGCAGGGAAGCCTTCTTCTGCAGGCATCTCTTCCAGACGTCCGGACAGCTCACGGAGAGCTTCTGCCCAACGGGAAGTGGAGTCTGCCATAATGGCTACATCATAGCCCATATCCCGGTAATATTCAGCAAGGGTCACACCTGTATAAATAGAAGCCTCACGAGCTGCAACAGGCATGTTGGAGGTATTGGCGATCAGGGTGGTACGGTCCATCATCAGATTGCCGGATTTGGGGTCGATCAGCTTACTGAAATCCTCCAGAACCTGGGTCATTTCATTTCCACGCTCTCCACAGCCGATATAGATGATGATATCTGCGTCAGACCACTTGGCGATCTGATGCTGGGTCATGGTCTTACCTGTACCGAAACCTCCGGGAACTGCAGCAGTACCGCCCTTTGCAATTGGGAAAAGGGTGTCCAGGATACGCTGTCCTGTAACCAGCGGTACACTTGCAGGGAAGCGCTGGTGGGTAGGTCTGGGAATACGGATTGGCCATTTCTGTGCCAGTGCCAGATCCCTGGTGGTTCCGTCTGCAAACTGGATCGTTACGATGGGTTCCAGAATTGTGTATTCTCCGTCAGCTGCCGCATGGATTACGGTAGCCTCTGTCAGATTGGGAGGAACCATGGATTTATGCAGGATGGAGTCAGTCTCCTGGGTCTCTGCGATAATGGATCCAGGTCCTACTACATCCCCTTCTTTTACTGTAATATGTGTGTTCCATTTTTTCTGTGTGTCAAGGGAGTCTACGCTGACACCACGGGAAATATATTTACCTGAGGCTTTGGCAATCTCCTCCAGAGGACGCTGGATACCATCAAAAATGTTGTGGATGATTCCGGGTCCCAGAAGCACGGAGATGGCATCTCCGGTACCTGTAACTGTATCGCCAGGCTTCAGTCCTGTGGTTTCCTCGAAAACCTGTACAGTTGTCATGCCTTTTTTCAGGCCAATGATCTCACCTACCAGATTTTCAGGACCTACATAGACCATCTCGGAGATTTTGAAGCCGCTGTCACCTTTCAGATAAATGACCGGGCCGTTGACACCGTAGATAATACCTGTATTACTCATGCTTTGGCCCTCCGTCAAATTTGAATTCTTTGTATACTGCCTGGAAATTTCCTGCGAAAGAATGGTCGATCAGGATATTTTTGTGGGGGATCGTTGCCCTGATCCCTCCAAGGAAGTCTTCAGCAGAAACTGTAATGAAGGCTTTTGTGCGTTCTACCAGATCCGGAAGAAGGGCATTGTCCTCAGGAGAGAGGTAGATATTAATCTTATCCTGCTCTGCGAAATCCAGGGCTTCTTTGATTTTGCTTTCCAGATAAGCCGGATAATCCGGGGTATTTCGGAAATTTTCCAGCTGTGTTTTTACTTCTGCAAAAAGCTTTTCTTTTAATTCGTTCTGTTTTTTGGTCCAGTCACGTTTGATGGTAAGCTGTTCTGCAGAAAGTGCTTTATTGATCTCGCGTCTGGCATTGGCAGTTTCTGCCTTGATCTGTACCTGGGCGTTTTCCTGGCTGTCAGCCTTGTGTTTTTCTGTCATTTGTGCCAGAGCTTTTCTGTGTTCTTCCAGGATGCCGGCTGCTTTTGCCTGGGCATCCTCTATAGTAACATCATAGAAATGGCTGAGTTTTTCATCAATTGTCATGCTAACACCTGCCTGTTGTTTTTATTCATACCTTATAGCTTCAATCCGATTGCTTCATTTACATAGGATGTGATGAAATCCGGTTTTCGTCCGGTACCATGCCGGTCCGGGATTTCGATGATCAGAGGGGTTTTGTGATGGAGCTTCACATCGTCAATGATAGAGGGAAATTCTCTGCCGAATTTCTCGGTCAGGAGGATGATCCCGATTTCTTTGTTGGAGATGGCCTTTTCCAGGGCATCCTTCAATTCATTATGTGTGTGGACAACCACACCCTCTACACCTGCCAGCCGCATCCCTGTATAGGTATCGATATTGTCGCTGATCAGAAACATCTGCATCTTATAACTGTCCCAGGATCATGAAGGAGATGATCAGTCCATAAAGGGCAACACCTTCTGCAAGACCTACGAAAATAAGGGATTTACCAAGGATACTCTGATCCTCGCTGATCGCGCCCAGGGCTGCACTTGCCGCACTGGCTACGGCAATACCACCGCCGATACAGGAAAGTCCGGTTACAAGAGCGGCTGCAATGTAGCCCATACCTGTAGCAAGTCCTGCCTCAGAGCCTGCTGCTGCCTGTACGGAGGAAGCACCTGTAAACATAACTGCGATGGCGATAAGCATGGTGCCAAAGAAGAAAAATGCGTTTACACCAATGGCGGTTTTGTAACGTCCCCGGTTTTTCTCACCGATGAGATAGTAGCCGAAGGGAAGGATAATACTGAGTACCAGTGCGATTGCTAAAATAATCTGTGCTATTGTTGTCATAATTGATCTCCTTTTTATTCGTTGATTTTTTTATTATTTTGTAGGGCGGAATGGCTCAAATTTGCGTCCTGTACCCTTGTAGAAGCGGCTGAACATTTCATAGTATTCCAGACGAAGGACCTGGATACCTACGATCAGACCCTCCATACCGCTTACAAAAAGGTTTCCCAGAATTACTACTATCCAGTTCAGATGGCCGCTTTCAAAGCCGGCAAGCATGAGCACAACCTCCATCATAGCTGCATGGCTGACTGCGAAGGCTCCGATACGGACAAAGGAAAGTGTATTGGAAAAATAGCTCAGCAGGACTTCGAACATTTCGAACAGACCCTGTACAATGAACATTCCTTTTTCCTTTGGCATAACCTCAGATTTCTTTTCCACCAGAGCTGTAAGGGGCTCCTTGAAGAAGATCAGGATCAGTGGTATGCCAAACATGATAAAGAGCAGGATTCCTCCCGGAAGTGTATGTCCTGTGAGGATCAGTGCGATGGAAACGGTAGCAGAGCCGTAGAAGACCAGACCTGCCACAGAGTTAGTGTCGAACCAGATATGCTCTGTATCGTGTGCTTTCCATGCATTGATGATATTGAAGACCATGCACAGAAGGATAAGTCCCATACCAAAGCCGATGGCAACAATAAATACCGTATTCAGTTTACCGATAAAGGGTACAGTCATCATATTATTCATCGGGCGCAGCCACAATGCCGGAAACAGGTTTTCAAAGCCGAAGAAGCTTCCAAACAGGATTCCGAAGATAGTGGAAAATACACCTGCACAGCTGATGATGCCTGCCAGTGCAATGTGTTTGAATTTGTAAAGAAGGAAACCGCCGATAAACAACAGCAGTCCCTGTCCTGCATCTCCGAACATGGCGCCGAAGATAAAGGAATAAGTGATGGCCACAAACCAGGTGGGATCCATTTCATTGTAAGCCGGAAGGCCATACATATTGATATACATTTCAAAAGGCTTGAAAAGCTTCGGATTTTTTAACTTGGTTGGCGGCTGCTGGTGAGTTTCAGGCTGGATATGCTCATCGTCCTCACCATCAATAATGCAGAAAATTTTGCTGTCATCCTTGATATCTGTCTGGAAGGAATGGGCATCCTTTTCCGTCATCCATCCACATAAGATATAGAAGATATCATTTTCGCCCTTGCCCTTGGTACAGGCTGCCAGCTTGCGAATATCAAAGTTGCCGGAAAGTCTGGCAATGGCAGCTTGGGCAGCAAGAATTTCCCGGCAGTGGGAAATGAGAAAATCATTTCTCTTCTGGCTGACAGTGTTGAAATCTGACAGGATCAGGCTTCGTTTTTGGGCAAGCTGCTCAAAAGCTTCTCTTGCAGTGCCTTCATAAGAGTCCGGCATGTAAATCTTCTCGAAGTGCATGGAGGAGTATACAGCCTTTACCTTCTGGGATTCAGGTTCCGGAACAAAGTACATTCCCCAGATATACTGGTCATCTTCGTCACATTTAATAAAGATAGTATCCAGATTATCGTAGATGTATCTTTCGAATTTCTGGTAATATTCCTTTCCTATCCTTCCGAAACGGAAACGGATAAACCGGAATTTCAGGATTGAGGAAATATCAAAGTCGAGATTACGGAAAGGCCGGATCACTCGCAGGGATTCGTCCACAGTAGTCAGCTGATTCTCCAGATCAGACCGCTTTTTGTCCAGATCCTGGTAGTCTGTCTGAATGCGGCGGATAGTATCCAGTGCTGTCTCCACATCCATTGTCTGAGCTGCAGCCTGTGCTGTCTCAGCTTTTACAGTATCGGCTGCAAAGCTGTTCAGTTCCTCGCAGAACAGATTGGCTGTGTTCAGTGCATCCTTGTAAGGGTTGATCTCCAGGAAAGGAGTCAGGTTCTGAACTGTGGTCAGCTCAGAGAGAGCATTTTCCAGATGGATCTCGTATTTGGACAGGTAGGTATTTACCACCCGGTCAATATCGGCCTTGGGCCCGGTAATGCTCAGGAATTTCATTTTCTCAATCATATTGTCACCTCCTGTTTGGTTAATTGTTCTTAATATATTCTATGGCTTCTGCGGGAGCCACACCGTAGCGAACGCACTCAATGGCGATGGTCAGACGGTTTACCTCATGTTCCTTGTGGTATAAATAGGAATAGATCATAGCCACAGAGTATGGATTCCGGTGGGCTTCCTTTTCCAGGACAGTTCGCAGAATATAGTTGTAGAATTCCTCAAGGTTGGCTATAGACAGTTTGTCATATTTGGCGCCATACCAGGTCTTCTGGAAAATCCTGCGGCTTTCTTCTTCAGTGGGAGCCTCTACCATAGCTGTGATCTCTTCTTTTTTCAGTTTGTAGTTCATTGGGATCAGCAGGGCATAAATGTCTGCCGGCTGCATACCGTAACAGCGTTTGGAACGCTGGATAAACTGCAGATTCAGCATATCAAATTTCTCACCGTAGGTCCGGGTAATTTCTTCCAGGTCTTTGCCGCTGAAAAGCTTCTTTTTCAGATTCCAGATCTGTGTGAAGTAATACAGATCCAGTGCCATGCCGTAATCAAAAAGCAGGGCGTTTTCATGCTCCTGGATTTTACACAGGGGATGATAGAATTCGTTTCCTTTCAGGTTGTTGATCAGCTCCTCCATAGTGGTGCAGGTGGTGAGCCGGTCCACATCAATTTTGGAGTGATGTCGGAAAAAATCCCGGTAAGGGGAGACATCTACAGGGTCCGTGGCACGGTGGTCAAAAATATTGGTCATGACCTCCTTGAGTACACGGATTTCATAACGACTGGAATACAGATCCAGGAATTTGCGCTGTTCCGGATTGGCAAAATGGTAGAGCCTGGAGAAATTCTGGAAAATAGATTTCTTTAGAAGCTTTTCAATCTGCCCTCTGTGCAGAGTGGTTTCATCCAGTGAATTCCATTTGGAGGAATATTCCGGCATTCGTTTCAGATAGGCGGCTACCTGTTGGACATCTGCCAGCTGAAGGATTTCTTCAAACTGGTCCATAGTGGTCAGCCGGCTTTGCATTGCGCGGATTTTCGTGGAAAGTCCGCTGTAGGAGAGTACACCTCCCATTTTGTGTTCACTTCCTTTCCTATTAACAGTGCTTTTTACAGTTCCAGGATCTTCTGGAAAAGTTCTTTGGAAAGGCGCACGTGATTTTCATCGTAATATGTGTCCAGAGCGGAAAAGGTTGCTTCTGTTTCTGCACGCAAGGCAGAAAGGCGTGTATCTTTTTCCTCTTCCAGTTTCTGACGGATCTGCCGGATCTGGGCAGTGGTCTGAGCTTCCAGCTGTTGATCGTAATCCTGGCAGTTTTTTTCTGCTTCTGCAGATAGCTGCTGCTTAGTCTGATTACAGTCTTCCATGATGTGCTGGGCTGTAAGTTCGATTTCAGATAATTTGTTAAGTATCTGCTCCATCTTCAACCTCCTTTGTTGGCAAAATTTTACAAAAAAGATAGATGTACTATGTGCAAAATAGTAATATCTGTTAGATATCATACACCTATTTGGAGAAAAAAACCATCTAAATTTTACATATGGGTAAAAATTTGATAATTATTTACCGAAGCAGCGGAGCAGTTATTTGGTTATGAGCAAGTAGGGAAGTGTATTGTAAAGAAGGGAACGAACAGTAACACAGGGGATTGGTGAGGCTGGCAGCAGTGTGGATGGTGGTTGACGGGAGGGGGCGGTTATGGTACGTTATAAAGATGATGTTGGGGTTTTTATCCCCATGACGATAGAAAGGGTATCAGGAGGATTTATGAGATTAAGAAATATACCGGGAGCGCAGGATGCGATTTTGGAGAGTGCTTATGTAGTTCAGGAGCCGGAGAAGCATAAGGGAAGCTGGGGAGATGTGTTTGAGAAAAAGCAGCCCCTTCATATTGAGGTTGGTATGGGGAAAGGGCGTTTTCTTATGGATCTGGCCAGGTTGCATCCGGAAATTAATTATGTAGGAATTGAGATGTACGACAGCGTGCTTCTGAGAGGGCTGCAGAAGAGGGCGGAACTGGAGCAGGAGGGGATCACTTATCCGAATCTTTATTTTATGCGGGTGGATGCCAGACTTTTGCCGGAGATTTTTGCAAAGGGTGAGGTGGATAAGATTTACCTGAATTTCTCTGATCCCTGGCCAAAGGCACGTCATGCGAAAAGACGCCTGACTTCTAGGCAGTTTCTGACACGATATGATCAGATCCTGGTGCCAGAGGGTAAGGTAGAGTTTAAGACAGATAACAGAGAGCTGTTTGAGTTTTCCCTAGAAGAGGTGAAGGATGCAGGATGGAATCTGGATGCATTTACCTTTGATCTGCATCATGATGCTCAGATGTCTGAGGGAAATGTAATGACGGAATATGAGGAGAAATTTTCCTCTATGGGGAATCCTATCTGTAAGATGGTAATCTCCAGAGGACAGAACTGAAAGATGGAGAAGAATCGTATCATGGGAGTGATACGGAGGCGTGAGAACGATATTCAGAGGACAGAAGTGAAAGATAGAGAAGAACAGAGCATAGAATAAGAATAAGAGTTTGCCAGGGCATGTGTGCAGGCAGGAGGGCTGATCTTCAGACTGCCTGTGCAGAATGTCCGCAGGAGTTGCCGGTGAAGCGTAAACGGAAGGGTTCTTTTCATAATAAAATGATCCAGTTCAGCTATGAGCACAGAACCGTGCCAAATGCCTTTAATGAACTGCGAAAATCCGTGGAAGAAGTCAATAATATGCTGAATAAGCTGTCTGAAAAGGATAAAAAAAAGGAAAAACAAAAAAAATAAAAAAATTTTAAAATACCTATTGACATTTTCTGAGGTATTTAATATAATATCACTTGCGTTGAGGCACAATACCTCAGAAAATTAAAGATGATAAGCGCTTTTAGCTCAGCTGGTAGAGCACCTGACTCTTAATCAGGGTGTCCAGGGTTCGAGCCCCTGAAGGCGCACTAAAGACACTGTTTTTGCAGACGTAGGAGCTGCGGGGACGGTGTTTTTCTTTGTTGAGAATTCACCTTGCCTACTTGACAAAAAATATCAGTTAGTATAAGCTATCCTCAGAAATTATTATTGATAAAAAACTTCAATAATAACGGATGGCAGGAACCTGAGATAAAAGCTTCTGCTGTGAAATAGACATAATCATAAATTACTAACTATGGCAAATTAAAAAGGTGAGCGAATTACAATGACATTAAAAGATTTGAAAATCGGAAAAAGTGCTGTGATCAAAACAGTTGGTGGCAAGGGGGCTTTGCGTCAACATTTCCTGGATATGGGTATGATTCCGGGAGCAGAGGTTACAGTAGTGAAATTTGCACCCATGGGAGACCCTATGGAACTGCAGGTACATGGGTATGAATTGACCCTGAGACTTGCAGAAGCAGAGCAGATAGAGATCGAACAGATCCCCAGGCGAAGCAACAGCCATAAGAGAATTGAGGCATTAAGTGATGCAGCGCATCCGGGTCTGGGTGAAGAGGGAAAATATCATTCCAAGAAGGATGAACATCCACTGCCGGAGGATACTATGCTGACCTATGCTCTGGTAGGAAACCAGAACTGTGGAAAGACTACCTTGTTTAATCAGCTGACAGGCTCCAACCAGCATGTAGGAAATTTTCCGGGTGTAACTGTTGACCGTAAGACGGGTACCATTAAAGGACATCCCAATACAGAAATCACGGACTTACCTGGTATCTATTCTATGTCACCATACAGCAGCGAGGAGATTGTTTCCCGTAATTTTGTACTGGAGTCAAAGCCAAAGGCTATCATTAATATTGTAGATGCCACTAATATAGAAAGAAATCTGTATCTGACCATGCAGCTGCTGGAAATGGATATTCCTATGGTTGTAGCTCTGAATATGATGGATGAGGTAGTCGGAAACCAGGGTTCTATAGACGTGAATATGATGGAAGCTTTGCTGGGAGTGCCGGTAATCCCCATTTCTGCAGCAAAAAATGAGGGCGTGGATGAATTAGTGAAGCATGCCTTACATATTGCGAAATATCAGGAGCGCCCGCTGCGCCAGGACTTTTGTGATAAAAACGATCATGAGGGATCTGTCCACCGGTGTATTCATGCGGTCATGCATCTGATCGAGGATCATGCAGCCCAGACGGACATTCCGGCACGTTTTGCGGCAACCAAGGCGATCGAAGGGGATCCACTGGTTCTGGAAAGGCTGAAACTTGATACAAACGAGTCGGAAATGCTGGAACATATTGTGCAGCAGATGGAGACAGAGCGTCAGGTAGATAGAAGTGCAGCCATTGCAGATATGCGGTTTGATTTTATTGAACGATTGTGTGAGCAGACAGTTGTGAAACCAAAGGAAAGTAAAGAGAGGATTCGAAGCGAGAAAATAGACCGGATTCTTACCGGAAAATATACGGCAATTCCCTGCTTTATTGGAATTATGGTTCTTGTTTTTTATCTTACCTTTAATGTGATCGGTGCCTGGCTGCAAAGTCTGCTGGAAATGGGAATTGATAAAGTGTCTGAACTGGCAGATGCAGCGTTGACAGCAGCTCATGTGAACAGTGCCATGCACAGCCTGGTGATCGATGGTATTTTTACAGGAGTGGGAAGTGTACTCAGCTTTCTGCCCATTATTGTAACCCTGTTTTTCTTTTTGTCCCTGATGGAGGACAGCGGATATATTGCCCGTGTGGCATTTGTAATGGATAAGCTGTTGCGTAAGATCGGTTTATCCGGACGAAGCATTGTGCCTATGTTAATCGGATTTGGATGTACAGTTCCGGCAGTTATGGCTACGCGTACTCTTACCAGTGAGCGTGACCGAAAAATGACCATACTGCTGACACCGTTTATGAGCTGTACGGCAAAGCTTCCGATATATTCCTTTTTTGTAAGTTCCTTCTTTCCGAAGAAGGGCGGACTGATCATGGCAGGACTTTATCTGTTGGGAATTTTAGTAGGAATTCTGGTAGCATTTTTGTATAACGGAACTCTTTTTAAAGGAGATCCGGTACCTTTTGTGATGGAGCTTCCTAACTATCGTCTGCCGGGAGCGAAGAATGTGACACAGCTTTTATGGGAAAAAGCGAAAGATTTTCTGCAGAGGGCATTTTCAGTAATTCTTTTGGCAACCATGGTAGTCTGGTTCCTTCAGAGCTTTGATCTGCATCTGAATTTAGTAAAGGATTCCTCTGACAGTATTCTGGCTTTAGTGGCAGGCTGTCTGGCACCTGTCTTTAAGCCCCTTGGACTGGGAGACTGGAGAATCTGTACAGCTTTAATCAGCGGATTTATGGCAAAGGAGAGCGTAGTGTCTACTCTGGAGGTCCTTTTTGCAGGAAGTATTACGTCTGTGCTTACACCACTGGCAGCAGCATCATTGCTGGCGTTCAGTCTGCTTTACACTCCATGTGTGGCAGCAATTGCATCTGTGAAACGTGAACTGGGTGGCAGATGGGCGGCATTTGTAGTTCTGTGGCAGTGTACCATTGCGTGGATCGTTGCATGGATCGTACATTTAATAGGTGGAATATGGTAGAAAAAACAATCCCGTCAGCAACTTGTGCGTACTGCTGACGGGATTTTCACATTTTAAAAAGAAGGAGTACCGGGTCTTGCGACCCGGCAAGTATGAAAAAGAAAAAGTTTTATCAATAAAGCATTCGCTTTATCTGTTTGATACTATACAGGGAAAATGTGAGCAAAATGTGATGTGAAATTGAAAAAAATGTGATGAAATTCTAAAAAACTTATAAAATGACCTGCAGGGATAAAAAAACAGACCCGTAAAAAGCCTGTAAAAAGAAGGAGGGCCGGATCTTGCGATCCGGCTAAGTATGAAAAAGAAAAAAGTTAAAATTTATATGATGAAAAAGCAATTGCATTTGTTCTGTAAAGCATTTGCTTTATTTGCTTATTAATATACAGGGAATTTGTGAGTAAAATGTGATGGACTGTTGAAAAAAACGTGATTAAATTCTAAAAAACTTATAAACTGGCAGGAAGAAAACACAAGGTGGAAAACTGAAAATAAGCATTGTAAAAATCCGAACTGTAATTTATAATAAAATTCAATGGTAACGGTTCAATATCTTTACAGTTACAAATAATGAGAAACAAGGAGGAAAACATGAAAAGAGAAACAGTCGTCGTACTGGATTTCGGCGGTCAGTACAATCAGCTGGTTGCCAGACGTGTGAGAGAATGTAACGTATACTGCGAAATCTATTCATACAAGACCGATCTTGAGAAAATCAAGGCAATGAATCCTAAGGGAATCATCCTTACCGGTGGTCCGAACAGCTGCTATGAGGCAGATTCACCTACATGCAATAAAGAATTATTTGAGCTTGGTATTCCTGTTCTGGGACTTTGCTATGGCGCACAGCTTATGATGCATGTTCTGGGCGGAAAAGTTGAGAAAGCAGATGTGAGCGAATATGGAAAGACAGAGGTTCTGGTAGATAAGACAGATTCCAAAATCTTCAAAGACGTATCTGACAAAACAATCTGCTGGATGAGCCACACAGATTACATTTCCCAGGTTGCACCAGGATTTGAGATTGCTGCTCACACAGCAGACTGTCCGGTAGCAACTGCACAGAATGAGGAGAAGAAGCTGTATGCGATCCAGTTCCATCCGGAAGTGCTTCATACAGTAGAAGGAAAGAAGATGCTTTCCAACTTCGTACTTGGTGTCTGCGGATGTGCCGGAGACTGGAAAATGGATGCCTTTGTTGAGCACACTATCAGAGAAATCCGCGAGAAGGTCGGGGATGGAAAAGTTCTTCTTGCCCTGTCAGGTGGTGTTGACTCTTCCGTTGCAGCAGGACTTCTTTCCAGAGCAATCGGCAAGCAGCTTACCTGTGTATTTGTAGATCATGGTCTTCTTCGTAAAGATGAGGGAGATGAGGTTGAGGGTGTATTCGGACCAAACGGTCAGTTTGACCTGAACTTTATCCGCGTCAATGCACAGCAGAGATACTATGACAAGCTGGCAGGTGTTACAGAGCCTGAAGCAAAACGTAAGATCATCGGTGAAGAATTTATCCGTATTTTTGAAGAAGAGGCCAAGAAGATTGGTGCGG